>OGTH01000010.1_pt1 | contig 237244 bp, 216 predicted proteins | sample 1574621 | NCBI WGS metagenome assembly OGTH01 (sample SAMN03295844, study PRJEB24534) | human gut metagenome | isolation source: fecal sample 4 from infant 6 | host: Homo sapiens | place: USA: Pittsburgh, PA | collected 2014-07 | reverse complement strand
CAAGTCAGTTGCTCTACCTACTGAGCTAAGTCGGCATCAAGTAGCGCGCATTCTATGGATACCTGCGCGGTCATGCAACTAAAAATTTGCATAAAACGTTCTTTCGCTCACATTTTATGCGAAGAGCGTGTCGGACGCTGTAAAAGTAGTCATTTGAGGTCAAATATTCAACATATCATCGTGATTTGCACCGTATTCACCGTAGCGTGACGGCTTCCGCGTAACGCAGCGCTTTCCATCTTTTTTCTTATTATTCCCGTCATCTGGTGTTAACCTCCTGCCCATTGTCCAAAATTAACTGTGTGATGAGCCATGATCCGACAGTGTGATACTGGCTCACTGAAGCATGCTTATGAGCAAAAAAGAGCAAACGTTAATGACGCCTTATCTTCACTTTAACCGCAGCCAGTGGGCTGCCCTGCGTGATTCCGTCCCTATGACGCTGACGGAAGGTGAAATCGCACGGTTAAAAGGGATAAACGAAGATCTGTCCCTGGAAGAAGTGGCAGAAATTTATCTCCCCCTCTCTCGCTTGCTTAACTTCTATATCAGCTCGAACCTGCGTCGTCAGGCCGTGCTGGAGCAGTTTCTCGGGACGAACGGTCAACGTATTCCTTATATCATTAGTATCGCAGGCAGCGTGGCCGTGGGTAAAAGTACCACCGCGCGCGTCCTGCAGGCGCTGTTGAGCCGCTGGCCGGAACACCGCAGCGTGGAGCTGATTACCACCGACGGCTTCCTGCACCCGAACGAGGTGTTAAAAGAACGCGGGCTGATGAAGAAGAAGGGCTTCCCGCTCTCTTACGATATGCACCGGCTGGTGAAATTTGTCTCTGACCTGAAATCCGGCGTGCCGCACGTGACTGCACCAGTCTATTCGCACCTGATCTACGATCGCATCCCGGGTGGGGATAAAACCGTGGTCCAGCCGGACATCCTGATTCTGGAAGGTCTGAACGTGCTGCAAAGCGGGATGGACTATCCTCACGACCCGCATCACGTATTCGTCTCGGATTTCGTCGATTTCTCTATTTATGTCGATGCGCCGGAAGACCTGCTGCAAAACTGGTACATCAACCGCTTCCTGAAGTTCCGCGAAGGGGCGTTTACCGACCCGGATTCCTATTTCCACCACTATGCTCAGCTTTCTGAAGAAGAAGCGATCGGCGTGGCCACGGGGCTGTGGAATGAGATCAACTACGTGAACCTCAAAGAGAACATCCTGCCGACGCGCGAGCGTGCGAGCCTGATCCTCACCAAGAGCGAGAAGCACGCCGTCGACCAGATTCGCCTGCGGAAATAATCAAGCAGACATAAAAAAAACCGGCTTAACGCCGGTTTTTTTCGTTATGCCTGTGGCTTCTCGCCATTTTCATCCTGATCGACCGCGAAGCAGGCAACCAGCTGGCCGCCATAATCCTTCAGCTGCGGCTGGAGCTGGGTGCACGGACCGAAGCGGCGACTGCAGCGGGCATTGAATGCACATCCCGGAGGCGGATTCAGCGGGCTTGGCAGTTCACCCGTCAGCTTAATACGCTCACGACGATCGTCCGGGTTCAGACGCGGCGTCGCAGACAGCAGCGCCTGAGTATACGGGTGACGAGGGTTATTAAAGATCTGGTCTTTAGTCCCCTTCTCCACGCAGCGCCCCAGGTACATCACCATCACTTCATCGGCAATATGCTCTACCACCGACAGGTCGTGGGAGATGAACACGTAAGACAGCCCCAGCTCCTGCTGGAGATCCATCATCAGGTTCAGCACCTGCGCACGCACGGATACGTCGAGCGCGGAGACCGGCTCATCGGCAATCACCACGTCCGGATCGAGCATCAGCCCGCGGGCGATCGCAATACGCTGACGCTGGCCGCCGGAGAACATGTGCGGATAGCGATCGTAATGCTCGGTTTTGAGGCCGACCTTCGCCATCATCGCCAGCGCCTTTTCACGGCGCTGCTCTTTACTCAAATTACTGTTGATCAGCAGCGGCTCTTCCAGAATCTGCCCGACTTTTTTACGCGGGTTCAAAGAACCATACGGGTTCTGGAACACAATCTGGATTTTCTGGCGGCGCAGCTTCTGCGCCTGCGGATCGTGCTTGAGCAGATCCTGCCCCTGATAGTAGAGCTCCCCGCCGGTCGGCACTTCAATCATCGTCAGCAGACGGCCCAGCGTGGATTTGCCGCAGCCTGACTCCCCCACCACCGCCAGCGTTTTACCGCGTTCGAGGTTAAAAGAGACGCCGTCCAGCGCTTTCACCAGGCGTTCAGGGGCAAACAGTCCCTTCTTCACCGGGTAGTATTTTTTCAGATCGATGGCCTGCAGCAGCGGCTGTTGCGTGGTGGCCTGTTGCGTACTCATAGTGTTGGCCTCCCGGCATCATCGAGTGGGTAGTGGCATTTCGACTGACGGCCGTCAGCAAGCTGGTTCAGCTCAGGCTCTTCTGCCCGGCATTTGTCCGTTGCATACGGACAGCGCGGATTGAGCAGACAGCCCTGCGGACGGTCATATTTACCCGGTACCACACCCGGCAGCGACGCCAGACGCGCTTTGTCCTGGGCAAACTCCGGCAGCGCGCGTAAAAGCGCCTGGGTATACGGGTGACGCGGCGCGCGGAAAATATCGTGTGAATTCCCGGTCTCGACCACCTGGCCGGCATACATCACGATGATTTTGTGCGCGGCTTCGGCCACCAGCGCCAGATCGTGCGTAATCAGCACCAGCGCCATATTCTCTTTCTGCTGCAGCTCCAGCAGCAGCTCGATGATTTGCGCCTGAATGGTCACATCCAGCGCCGTCGTCGGTTCATCCGCAATCAGCAGTTTTGGTCGACAGGCAATCGCCATCGCGATCATCACGCGCTGACTCATCCCACCGGAGAGCTGGTGCGGGTAAACGTCCAGGCGTGATGCCGGGTCAGGAATACCCACCTGGTTCAGCAGGTCGATCGCGCGCTGGCGACGGGTTTTCTTATTCCCGCCCTGATGCACCTTAATCGCTTCCATAATCTGGAAACCAACGGTGTAGCAGGGGTTCAGGCTGGTCATGGGATCCTGGAAAATCATCGCCACTTCGGCGCCCACCAGCTGGCGGCGCTGTTTCTCAGAAATGCGCTTCAGATCCTGACCGTTGAACTGCAGGTTTTCCGCCATCACGCGGCCCGGGTAATCAATCAGCCCCATGATCGCCAGCGAGCTCACTGACTTACCGGAGCCGGACTCCCCGACGATACCAACCACTTCGCCCTGATTTACGCTGTAGCTGATGCGGTCCACGGCGCGAAACGGGGTGCCTTCGTCGCCGAAGTGCACCGATAATTTATCTACATTTAATAACGCCATCTCGTGCCTCTTACTGCTTCAGTTTGGGATCAAGCGCATCACGCAGGCCATCACCCATCAGGTTAAATGCCAGCACCGTCAGCAGGATTGCCAGACCCGGGAAGGTGACAACCCACCAGGCGCTTTGTGCGAACTGCAACACGTCGGAGAGCATGGTGCCCCACTCCGGTGTTGGCGGCTGCGCACCCATGCCCAGGAAGCCAAGAGCGGCCATATCAAGAATGGCGTTAGAGAAACCGAGCGACGCCTGAACAATCAGCGGCGCAAGGCAGTTTGGGAAGATATTCACGAACATCTGGCGCATCGCACCGGCACCCGCCACGCGAGAGGCGGTGACGTAATCGCGGTTCACTTCCACCAGCACCGCCGCACGGGTTAAACGCACGTAGTGAGGGAGCGCCACGAAGGTCAACGCCAGCGCGGCATTGCCTATCGACGGGCCGAAGATCGCCACCAGCACCAGCGCCAGCAGCAGGCTTGGCAGCGCCAGCATGATGTCAACGATACGCATGATGATATTATCAACGATACCGCCGAAGTAACCGGCAATCAGACCCAGCACGATCCCCATAATCAGGGATAACACCACCACCAGGCAGCCGACCAGCAGCGACAGGCGCGCGCCGTACATCAGACGCGACAGCACGTCGCGGCCCACGTCATCGGTACCAAGCAGGTGCGCCAGGCTGCCGCCGTCCTGCCACGCAGGCGGCGCGAGCAGCGCATCGCGGAACTGGTCCGCCGGGTTATACGGTGCGAGGAAATTCGCAAACACCGCAATCAGGATCATGATTACGACATACACCAGCCCTACCACCGCGCCTTTATTGCGCTTGAAGTAGTGCCAGAATTCCTGCAGCGGCGTCATAGGAACCGGTGCAGCGACCACTTTATTTTGAGTGACTTGTGACATGATGGTCCCTTACTTCTTATGACGAATACGCGGGTTCACCACGCCGTACAGCAAATCGACCAGCAGGTTGACGAGGATAATCATCGTCGCGACCAGCAGTACACCGCCCTGCACAACCGGATAGTCACGGCGTTGCAGCGCGTCAATCAGCCAGCGTCCAAGGCCCGGCCAGGAGAAGATGGTTTCGGTCAGGATCGCCCCCGCCAGCAACGTCCCAACCTGGAGACCGATAACGGTCACCACCGGCAGCATGGCATTACGCAGCGCATGAACGATGATGACGCGCATACGCGTCAGGCCCTTTGCGCGCGCGGTGCGGATATAATCCTCACCCAGCACTTCCAGCATCGATGAACGGGTCATTCGCACGATCACCGCCAGAGGAATGGTGCCCAGCACCATGGCAGGCAGGATCATGTGCGCCACGGCATCAATGAAGTTGCCCTCTTCGCCCCAGATAGCCGTATCAATCAGCATAAAGCCGGTGAGCGGGTTGGAGTCATCCAGGAAGACCATATCGCTGACGCGCCCGGAGACCGGCGTCAGGTTAAGCTGCACCGATACCAGCATGATCAGCATCATGCCCCACCAGAAGATAGGCATGGAGTAGCCGGTCAGCGCCAGGCCCACGGCGGTATGGTCAAAAATAGAGCCACGCTTGACGGCAGCCAGTACCCCGACAGGAATACCCACCGCAGTGGCGAAAATCATGGCGCAGACGCCAAGCTCCAGCGTCGCTTTAAAACGCGGCACGAACTCGTCCCACACCGGAAGGCGGCTTTTCAGCGAAATCCCTAAATCACCGTGCAACACGCCCCAGATATAGTGGAGGTACTGCTGCCACATCGGCTTATCGAGACCGAGTTCCGCCAGCAGCTGTGCATGGCGCTCAGGGGAAATACCACGCTCGCCCGCCATAATCATTACCGGGTCGCCGGGGATCATATGGACGAAGGCAAAAGTGAGAAGGGTGATACCGATAAACGTGGGGATGACAAGTCCCAGACGTCGGAGGATGAACTGCAACATAACCCGGATTCTCTCTGATGACGCACGACCAGTGGCGTGACGTCTGTATTGCTCACAAATGTAAATTCCCTCTCCCAGCGGGAGAGAGTTAGGGTGAGGGGATGCATGCACGCCCCTCACCCCTGCCCTCTCCAGAGGGAGAGGGAGAACACCCTACTTATTATTCAACCGATACGTTTTCGAAGTGGTGTTTGCCCAGTGGATCTACCACGTAGCCCTTCACTTCTTTACGCACTGGCTCGTACACGGTGGAGTGAGCAACAATCAGCGCCGGAGCCTGATCGTGCATAACAACCTGAGCCTGCTTGTACAGTTCAATACGTTTGTTGTGATCGTCGGTCGCACGCGCCGGCTGGATCAGATCTTCAAACGGCTTGTAGCACCAGCGAGAGTAGTTAGAACCGTCTTTCGCCGCCGCGCAGCTGAACAGGGTGGCGAAGAAGTTGTCCGGATCCCCGTTGTCACCGGTCCAGCCCATCATTACCGCCTGGTGCTCACCCGCTTTGGCGCGCTTCAGGTACTCGCCCCACTCGTAGGTCACAATCTTGGCCTGAACGCCAACCTTAGCCCAGTCAGCCTGAACCATTTCCGCCATACGGCGTGCGTTCGGGTTGTAAGGACGCTGTACCGGCATCGCCCACAGCTCAACGGTAAAGCCTTTATCCTGGCCCGCTTCTTTCAGCAGCGCTTTCGCTTTCTCAGGATCGTAGGTGTAGTCTTTAACGTCGTCGTTATAACCCCACATGGTTGGTGGGATCAGGTTTTTGGCAGCAACGCCAGCGCCCTGGTAAACCGCCTTGATAATCGCTTCTTTGTTCACCGCGTAGGTCAGCGCCTGACGCACTTTCACGTCATCAAACGGTTTCTTCTCGGTGTTAAAGGAGAGATAGCCCACGTTCAGGCCGGCCTGCTCCAGCAGGTTGATGTTCTTGTCCTGCTTCATACGGGCGATATCAGCCGGGTTCGGGTACGGCATCACCTGGCATTCGTTTTTCTGCAGTTTTGCGTAACGCACGGAAGCATCAGGCGTGATGGAGAAGACCAGACGGTCGATCTGCGGCTTGGTGCCCCAATAGCCTTCGAACGCTTTATACAGAATGCGGGAGTCTTTCTGGTACTGCAGCAGCTGGAATGGACCGGTACCGATTGGATTCAGGTCAACTTTCTCCGGCGTACCGGCTTTCAGCATGTTGTCCGCGTACTCTTTGGACAGAATTGAGGCGAAGTCCATGGCCAGGTCAGCCAGGAATGGCGCTTCCGGACGCGTCAGCACGAACTGAACCGTTTTATCGTCCACTTTTTTCACTTCAGCAATCAGGTCAGGCAGACCCATCCCTTCGAAGTATTCATAGCTGCCGCCAGACACTTTATGGTACGGGTTCTGAGCGTTTTTCTGACGGTCGAAAGAGAACACAACGTCGTCGGCGTTAAAGTCGCGCGTTGGTTTGAAATCTTTGCTGTCCTGCCACTTCACGCCCTGGCGCAGGTGGAAGGTATAGGTTTTGCCGTCTTCGCTGACGTCCCACTTCTCGGCCAGACCCGGAATTACTTCCGTGGTACCGGTTTTGAATTCAACCAGACGGTTATAGATCGGTACAGAGCTTGCGTCGTAAGTCGTACCAGAGGTAAAGAGCTGTGGGTTAAAGCCTTCCGGCGAGCCTTCAGAACAGTAAACCAGGGTTTTTGCCTGTACGCTTGCTGCCACGGTCATAGCCACCAGGCTCAGACCAAGCTTCAGCATCCCTGACTTCTTCAAGGAAATACTCATTATTCTGCTCCAATGTGATGTTTTGCTTTGTTGTGTTACGCCGCCAGACCTTTATTTATTTTTTACCCGGTCCGGTCGGTGATGCCCGAAGGCTTTAAAGGGATGGAGAATCCTTTCAGAAGAGCGTTTGAGTTGCAGCGCAGATCGTCCCTGAAATGCCCCTCATGCCCTACAATCTGTCAACAGAATGTGAAAACGTCAATACAGGTGACGGGGATTTACGCTGAGTGTGAGAAACCGCAAACAAAGATTAAAAAAACTATGCATGCCAGTTTTCAGCAGGGAAATTTATGCTACTCGCTATCTTGCAGCACAAGTCTCTTCATATTTCACAACAATCAGTGATTAACTTTTATTCAGAATGGGTAAATTTTCTTGCAGAATGGTGATTATCTGAGCACTAAATACCGCGAACGTTAAAACGCACAGCGAAAAATGCTGAGGTTATCCATAAGCAACGCGAAAAAAGATCAATCTATATATAAAAAAATACAATGGATTATGTCACAAAATCGTTAACAGGCAGGGAGAAGCAGGCCTAAGGGGCGTTTTGGATACTCTGACGGGATAAGATCATAATGCAAAAAGGGCTAACCTTGCGGTTAGCCCTTTTCAGAATGTGGTCGGCGAGAGAGGATTCGAACCTCCGACCCACTGGTCCCAAACCAGTTGCGCTACCAAGCTGCGCTACTCGCCGAATGCGGAGCGCATCTTACTGCTGAGGTGCGCCCCCGTCAATCCCTTATTTTCAAAAAGCCATTCAACTGGCGATATTCTCGCCAGGGCAGCTACTGCGCGGCTTTTACGCTGTTATCAGGGAGTTTACACCAGTTGTTGTTTTCGTTAATCCCACCGTTCGGTGAGGTATAACCGAGACAACCCATAATGGTGTCGTACAGCTCAACGTGACGACGCGGCACCTTCATATCCGCCTCTTTTTTCAGCTGAGCAAACATCTTCGCCTTCTCCGGATTTTCAAGATACTTATCCGACATCCACATGATCATCGGCACGCGGAACTGTTCCGGCGGTGCCAGCTTGCGCGGCGTACCGTGCAGATGCTCTTTCTCATTGATGGATTCACCGTGATCTGCCGCGTAAATCACAATCGCTTTTTTATCGCGCAGCTGGTCGATCACCCGGCTCAGGAAGGTATCCACGTACAGCACCGAGTTGTCGTAGGCGTTGATCAGCTCCTGCTTGCTGCAGTCTTTATTAATGCCCACGCACTCAGGCTGCCACTTCGCGAAGTCACGCGTGTAGCGCTGGTAGTAGCTGTAATGCGACCCTTTGGTATGCAGAATAACCAGATGCTTACCCTGCGGATGGTTCTTGAGGGACTGGGACATCTCTTCCAGCAGCAGCATGTCGTCGACGTTTTTGCCGCGGTTACGCGGTTCGGCGCCAATCTGCTCGCGGTACGCGATGTTATCTGCCAGCGTGTTGGTGTAGAACCACATCTCACTTTGCATGGCGAACAGGTCAGAGCTAAATCCAAGCTGCTTCAGCACGGCAAACACGTTCTGCTCTTTCAGCGTGCGTTGCGGGTTATCACTTGCACCGCCTTCACGCACAAACATGCAGCGCAGCGAGAGCTTGGTTGCGGTATCGCAGGAGTAGCCACGGTAGGCCACCAGGTTTTTCTCCTGCGCCAGCTTTGGCGTGGTGTCCCGGTTATAGCCGAGAATGCCCATATGATCCCAGCGCGTCGTTTCGCCGATGACGAAGACGACGTAAGTATCATCAATCCCGTCGGCTGGCGGCTGGTAGGTGAATTTTTTCGTTGGATTGATCAGAGATTTCACATCACTGGATTCGTCCGCCTGCGCCCAGGCATACAGCCCTAACGCTGACAGCCAGTTAGATGGCAAATACGAGTTTGCCACCACGCCGCCATAGCTTGGCATATCCACGCCCGTCGCTTTTTCGACGCGTTTTTGCTGCGTTTCCATCAGGCGGATAGGCGCCCACACCAGCAGACCGGCCAGCAGGACGACGACGATATTGCGGATCCGCTGTCCACGGGTGCGCAGCTGGCGTAACAGCGTATAGCGGCACGTATTGCTCCAGATAAAGAACAGCGGGATCAGACAGGCTAAAACCGTCCAGACGATAAAGCCTTTCCCTACCACCTCTTTCGAGAGGTCGATATCCGTGGTCATCACCGAGGCAACGATACCGTAACCAATGACCACGTTCATAAAGGTCATGTAATAGCTTGCGGCGGCGGAAATAATCACCACCAGCGAGGCCAAAATTTGCCAGGTACGTCGACCAAAAAGGGACAGGAGGCGTAAGAGGAAGAAGGTCGCGAGAACGGAGCCGAATACTTCTATTGCGGCCAATATACCATTACTTAGGGTAAGGTTTTCAACATACCCTTCCACTCTTCTGAACAGTACCGCGCCATTCAGAAATAATCCGATATAGACAGCCAGCATCAGACACAATCTTTGCTGGGTAAGAGACCTAATGTATTTCATGCAAACAACCCTGGGGGAAGGGGTATAAAGACCCGTCGAATCTCAAAGAGAAAGCGGACAGAGTAAGTAAATGCGTAAGGAAGCGTTATGAGAAACGTCTACAAGCGCGGTAAGTAGACCACAGCGGGAGAGAAAAGTGGCAGCAGAGAGTGTGATCGGTGTAAATTTTTACAAAATATCGAGACGGGAAGCGTCTCGCATAAAGAAAAAAGAGGCCACGGAGGCCTCTTTCATACAGCTTACGCGTGCGCTTCTTTGAATACTTCGCGCTGCGGCTGGCGAATCGTGGTCGAGAGCGCCAGCGAGATAATCAGCAGGGCAAATATGACGCAGAAGGTCACGTAGAAGCCGCCGAACAGGGAGGCAATCAGCGAGCCGCAGATACTGCCGATCCCGAAGCCCAGATAGATAACGCCGTAGTTTTTCGCCAGATTGTTCAGGCCAAAGAACTCGCTCACCAGTGACGGGAAGACGGTAATAGTGCCACCGAAGTTAAAGGCCACGCAGGCAATCGCCGCGAAGAAGGTGGCTTCATTCAGCGGAGCGAACAGCAGCGCCGCCATACCGACCAGCGAAACCACCTGCCCAATCGTAATCACACGGATGCGGGCAATTTTGTCAGACAGAATACCGAGCACCAGACGACCGGAGAGGTTGGCAATGGAGATGACCGTCACCGCATTCGCCGCCGTAGCCGCATCCAGCTTCACCATCCCCTGCGCGATATCCTTCGCCACGCCGATGACATACAGACCGCTCATGCAGGCCGTCAGGAACATCACCGCCAGCATCCAGTACTGCGGCTTACGCATGGACTGCGCGAGGGTGAAGTCGTTCTCCACCACGCCGTTAACGGATTTCACTTCCTGCTGCGGCGCATCTTTCATCAGCGTGGCGCCGAACAAAATCATCACCAGCACGATTGCGCCCCAGATCATAAAGGTTTTTTCGAGGCCAACGGACGCCAGCAGGTGGGCGTCGATAAATTTGAACCCGAGGCTGCCCAGGCCATAAGAGCCGATGGCGAACGCGGAGATTAAGCCTTTACGTTCCGGGAACCACTTCACGCAGTTCGACAGAGTCAGCAGGTAACCTGCGCCATCGGCCAGACCCACCAGCACGCCGGCGCTCAGCCACAGCATCATCAGGTTGCTGGAATGCGCCGTCAGGAAAAAGCCCAACCCCAGCAGAATGCCGGACGCCATGGTCACACGCTTCACGCCAAAACGCTCCTGCAGCTTGCCCGCGACGGAAGACGAAATCGCCAGACCCAGGCTCAGCAGACCAAAGGAGAACGCAACCTGGCTGACCGGCGCGCCGAGTTTGTCGGAAAGCGCGCTGTTAAACAGGCTCCAGGTATAGACCGACCCCAGCGCAAACTGGGTGACGATGGTGCCAAAGAGCGTAAGCCAGCGCGTGCGGTTATAGGTTGATGTGTTCATGGCAGTTGTCCTGCAAGAGAAATTAAGGAAGTTCGCTGAGGACAACGATAAACAAAACCTTAAAACGCCTGGGGTAAAACGGCATGAAATGCAGGCGGAACGGAATGAAATGCCTGGAATCGGGAATGAATGGCCTGGCCCGGGAATAAAGCGACAGCATGTTAGTATCTGCTATCGCTGTAAAGCCCGTGGTTATTGTATTCGAGATGTTATCGTAACGTTTAAAAAAGTAACAACTCTAGAATTTCGCGCTAACGCCGAGAGTGTATAAAAACTCCTCACCGGTGGTGGTGTGCTCCCCCTGAGCCAGCGACGCATAGGCCGCCATGTACGTGTTAAAGGGAATATCCGTTCCCACGGTGACATCCATCCAGCTACCGCTTTGGGCAGGGGCTGGCGTTTGCGGCATTCCAAACTGCGATTTCCACTGGTTTTCACCAAACTGCTGGTTATAGCTAATCTGCGCCCATGGACGAAGATCGCCGTACTGGGTATTCACGCGCCATCCAAGCGTGCTGACGCTGGCATGCCAGAGCGGGTCGGTGATTGCCTGCGTCGACGCGCTATCACCAAACTCGTTGATCATCATGGGCGCCGTGCCGTCGTATCGCCACGCCACCACCGGGCCGGTGGTGATACGTGCTGAAACGGGAAAATTCCAGCCCACGCTCATTGCCCCCTCCGTCGTTCTGCCAGACGGTATATTCAGGGCAAGTCCCGGTGCGTTCTGCGAAGACTGAATACGCTCAGCCAGAATATCCTCATAACGCGGTTGGTGATCCGCATCCCATGTATAGCGTTCCGCCGTATTATTTTGGGCATCTGAAACGATATATTCCTGTTGCCAGGCAGACGCTGTATTACAAAAAAACAGGCAGGCTGAAATTCCCACCAGGCCAGAAGCAGCATGGCGACCACTGATTTTTTTTATCATCATCAACGCGACCCCAGAGAGAGCCGAATTCGGCGATATTTGTCGTTATTCAGGAAGAACTTATAGACCTTGTATTAACTATTGTCTTTATAGTAAACACGTCAAGCCAGTCAGAATGAAAATTTTGCGAAATCAGTAGTAATAAGGGAGATGACGGATGGAACGTTGCGGTTGGGTAAGCCAGGATCAGCTTTATATCGACTATCACGATCGGGAATGGGGCGTGCCGGAAACGGATGGCAAAAAACTCTTTGAGATGATCTGCCTGGAGGGCCAGCAGGCGGGGCTGTCGTGGATTACGGTACTGAAGAAACGCGAAAACTACCGCAACGCCTTCCACCAGTTCGATCCTGTTGCCGTCGCCGCCATGACCGATGAGGACGTGGAACGACTGGTGCAGGACGCGGGCATCATCCGCCATCGCGGTAAGATCCAGGCCATCATCGGTAACGCACGCGCTTATCTGGCAATGGAACAAAACGGTGAATCGTTCTCAGAGTTTGTCTGGACGTTTGTGAACAACGATCCGCAGGTCACCCAGGCCGCCACGCTTGCGGAAATCCCGGCCTCCACCCCGGCCTCGGATGCACTCTCGAAAGCCCTGAAAAAACGCGGCTTTAAGTTTGTCGGTTCCACCATCTGCTACGCCTTTATGCAGGCCTGTGGCCTGGTCAACGACCATGTTACCGGCTGCTTCTGTCATCCGGGAGGCCATCATGATCCGCAAATGGCAAAGTGAGAATACCGCGCCGCTTCTGAGCCTGTGGCTTGAAAGCACCACGGAAGCGCATCCGTTTATCGAGCCGGGTTACTGGAAAGAGAACGAGGCCATGGTGCGGGACGTTTACCTTCCGTCGGCGGAAACCTGGGTCTGGGAAGAGGATGGCGAACCTTGCGGATTTATCAGCGTGATGCAGTCTCAGTTTGTCGGCGCGCTGTTTGTCGCACCGTCATGCATAGGGAAAGGCATCGGGCGCGCGCTGCTGAACCATGTTCAACAGCGCTTCCCGCATTTAACGCTGGAGGTATATCAGAAAAATGTGCGGGCGGTGAATTTCTACCATGCTCAGGGCTTTCGCATTGAAGACAGCGCCTGGCAGGATGATACCCAGCACCCGACATGGATCATGAGCTGGCAGGCGGATCAAACGCCGTTAAGGTAAGCTCGGGTCCCTGATATTTCTCTACCCAGGCCAGCGCCGTGTTCCCTGCGCAGCCATTCCCCAGTTTCGAGCTGGGGAGATCTTTGGTCAGCACGTTAACCGCCCCGTTTTTACAGATCCCTCCCTCGGCGGGCTCAAGGTCGGGCCATGCGCCCTGATGAATGCAGATCACGCCCGGTTTAATCCCGTCGCTCACCACTGCCCCTGCCAGCACCTGCCCGCGCGAGTTCCAGACGCGCACCACGTCGCCGTCCGCGATCCCGCGGGCTTTCGCATCAAGGGTATTCAGCGTGATCGGCTCTCGCCCGGCGACCGCATACTGCTCGCGCAGGGAGGTATAGTTAAGCTGGCTGTGCAGACGGTGAGCGGGATGCGCAGACAACACCTGCAGCTGTTCCGGCTGGGCGTTGCCGTGCCACTCGTCCGGCTCGAGCCACATAGGGTGTGGCGGGCAGTCGGCATAGCCAAAGCTGGAGATACGCTCGCTATAGATCACGATCTTTCCACTCTCGGTTTTCAGCGGGTGGCTCTCCGGGTCGCGGCGGAAATCGGCAAAACGGACAAACTTCGCGTTCTGTTCGCTCTCCGGCATCTCGACGAGCTGGTTCGCCTCCCAGAATTCAGCAAATGGCGGAAGCGTCACGCCCTGCGCCGCGCCGCGCTGTCCGGCAATCTGGTAGAAGCTCTCCAGCCATTGCAGATCGCTTTTCCCCTCGGTAAAACGCTCGCGACCGCCCGCTTCCCACAGCTCGCTCAGTTCAGCAAACACGTCAAAATCATCACGCGCCTCATCGCGCGGGGCCAGAACGCGCTTCATCGGGACCATATGCTGGTTGCTGTAGTCGCCGGTCATGGTGAGATCGTTACGCTCAAACGAGGTGGTCGCCGGCAGCACGATATCTGCATGCTTAGCCGAACCGGTCCAGAAGCACTCGGAAATCACCACCAGCTCCGGCTTTTGCCAGGCGCGTATCAGCCGGTTGGTATCCTGATGGTGCGTGAAGTTCGATCCGCCCGCCCACCAGACAAATTTAATGTCCGGGAAGTGGCGGTCCAGACCGTTGTGCTGATAAAAACCGCCGGGGTTTTCCAGAGCTTCAACGATCCGCGCCACCGGGATTTTATCCACGGCATCCACGCCGCCCTGCACCGAGCCTTGCAGTGACGCCAGCACCGCCGCTTTACGCGTTGGATTACCGCCGTTCGCAAAGTGATAGGAGAGACCAAAACCCCCGCCCGGCGTGCCTATCTGCCCAAGCATTGCGGCAAGGGTGACCAGCATCCAGTGTTTTTGCTCGCCAAACTGCTGGCGCTGCATTCCCCAGCCGGACATTAACATGGTGGTATTTTTATGGAACAACGCCGCCAGTTCGCGGAGTTTGTCCGCAGGAACGCCACAAATTTCTGCGGCCCACTCTGCCGTTTTTGCTACCCCATCGGATTGGCCCGTCAGGTAGTGGGCGAATTTATCGAAACCGGTGGTACAGCGCGTCAGGAATTCAACATCGTGCCAGCCGTTTTCGACCAGCGTATGGGCAATCCCTAGCATCATCGCCACGTCGGTGCCCATATGCGGGGCAATCCACTCGGCGCTGTCGCCGAAGAAATCCATGGTTTCAGAGCGCATAGGGTCAATGCAGATGATGCGCTTGCCGCTTTTGCGCAGCGCGTCGAAATACCCGATGCCCTGCTCGTCGCTGGCGTTCCAGGCAATTTTCAGCGTGTTGAGGGGGTTAGCGCTCCAGAGCACCACCACGTCGGTATGTGCCAGCACCAGCGGCCAGCTGGTCTGCTGCTGGTACACTTCGTTCCCCCCCACGACGTACGGCATGATCGCCTGCGCCGCGCCGGTGGAGTAATCCCCCAGATGGCCGGTATAGCCTCCCGCCAGGCTCATGTAACGCTGCAGCAGCGTCGAGGCCTTGTGCAGCACGCCGTTAGAACGCCAGCCGTACGACCCGGCGAAAATGGACGACGGACCGTAGCTGTCGCGAATGCGCTTGTGCTGGGCGTGGATCAGCGCCAGCGCGTCATCCCAGCTCACGCGAACAAACTCATCCTGACCGCGAATCCCCTGTGGCTTATCCGGCGAGGCCAGAAAACCTTTACGCACCATCGGCCAGCGCACGCGCGTTTTGCTATGCACCTGATCGCGAACGACGGTCTGTAACGAGTTGGAATGTTGGGTTGGCAGTGCCCCGCGGGACGACAGAACATTTTCGCCATCGGTTTCGACCAGCATCGGCCCCCAGTGGGCGGCGGTCAGAATGGTTTTCGTTGAGGTGCTCAAGCGTGCGCTCCTGGTTGCGTGCAGGTTTACGGCCTTCTTTCTGAGGCAGTTTATGGTTTGTCACAAATTTCAGAGTTATACCCGGAATTTTCTCCGTATTTGGACGTCATAATCAACTGCCACGCTCGCCGTGGCAAAGAATAAAAAGGATTAAGGAAAGAAGATGAAAAAACGCGTACTCGTTATTGCCGCTCTGGTGAGCGGTGCCCTGGCTGTTTCTGGCTGCACAACTAACCCTTACACCGGTGAGCGTGAAGCGGGTAAATCCGGCATTGGCGCGGGTATCGGCTCGCTGGTCGGCGCAGGCGTGGGGGCGCTATCCTCCTCCAAGAAAGACCGCGGCAAAGGCGCGCTGATTGGCGCAGCGGCGGGCGCGGCGCTGGGTGGCGGCGTTGGCTATTACATGGACGTGCAGGAAGCGAAGCTGCGCGACAAAATGAAGGGAACCGGCGTGAGCGTGACGCGCAGCGGCGATAACATCATCCTGAATATGCCGAACAACGTGACCTTCGACAGCAGCAGCGCAACGCTGAAACCAGCAGGCGCAAACACCCTGACCGGCGTGGCGATGGTGCTGAAAGAGTACAATAAAACCGCCGTTAACGTGATTGGCTATACCGACAGTACCGGCAGCCAGGATCTGAACATGCGTCTGTCTCAGCAGCGCGCCGATTCCGTGGCCAGCTCGCTGATTACCCAGGGTGTTGAAGCGAACCGTATCCGCACCAGCGGCATGGGCCCTGCCAACCCTATCGCCAGCAACAGCACGGCGGAAGGCAAAGCGCAGAACCGCCGCGTTGAGATTACGTTAAGCCCAATTCAGTAGGTAAAAGCAAAACGGCAACGCTCGTTGCCGTTTTTAGTGGTTGCACCCTCTCCCGTGGGAGAGGGTTGGGGTGAGGGCACCAGACCGCAACCTCCGGTAAGCGCAGCGCCACCCGGCAAATTACTTGATTCGTCCGATTTTCCCGTTAAGGTATTCTCACTAAATTCAGGGAAATCAGCGATGAGCAAACCAGCCCGGGCCACCATCAGCGACGTGGCGAAAGCCGCCAAAACCGGTAAAACCAGCATTTCGCGCTACCTTAACGGCGAGAAACACCTGCTGTCCGACGCATTGCTGGCGCGTATTGAACAGGCCATTGCCGATCTCGACTACCGTCCCAGCCTCATGGCGCGCGGGCTCAAACGCGGCCGCACCCGTCTTATCGGGCTTATCATCGCCGATATCACCAACCCCTATTCCGTTAACGTGCTCAGCGGTATTGAAGCCGCCTGTCGCGAGAAAGGTTTCACGCCGCTGGTCTGTAATACCAACAACGAAGTTGACCAGGAGCTGCATTACCTCGATCTGCTGCGCAGCTATCAGGTCGAAGGGATTGTGGTGAACGCGGTGGGCATGCGGGAAGAGGGTTTAAACCGCCTGCAGCAGTCCTCTCTGCCTATGGTCCTCATCGACCGTAAAATCCCGGAATTTGCCTGCGATGTGGTCGGTCTGGATAACACCCAGGCCGCCACTACCGCCACCGAACATCTGATCGAACAGGGCTTCGAGGCCATTCTGTTTCTGAGTGAACCGTTAGGGATGGTCAATACCCGTCGCGAGCGCCTGAGCGCATTTCGCACCACGCTGGAGCGATATCCCGGCGTGATCGCCGAAAATGCCGAAACGCCGCTTCACGAAGCTGACCAGCTCGATAACACCCTGCGCCAGTTCCACACGCGCCATCGCGGCATGCGCAAAGCCGTTATTTCCGCCAACGGGGCGCTGACGCTTCAGGTCGCCCGCTCGCTCAAGCGCATTGGCCTGCACTGGGGCAGCGATATCGGTCTGCTGGGGTTTGATGAACTGGAGTGGGCGGAGCTGGCGGGCGTCGGCATTACGACCCTCAAACAGCCCACATGGCAGATTGGCTATGCTGCTGTTGAACAAGTGGTTCGTCGCATTGAAGGCACCAGCGATGCCGTTCGCGAGCAGGTCTTCTCCGGAGAGCTGATCGTTCGCGGCTCCACGGCGCGTTAATTTTCCCTTGTGATACCGATCATAAATTCGACATCCTGACCTTTTCTTTGGAACCGGTTCCATCTAGCGTAGTAGTATTGATATGTTGCGATGGAGTCCGAAGATGGGCAGGAAAATTATGGTGGTCACCGCCGCGTACGGTGCGGAACAGGTGCGACAGGCAGGCGGCCAGCGGGCAATGCTTCCCGTTATTGCAGGCGCGGGGGCAGACGGCGTGGAGATCCGCCGGGAACTGTTCAGCAGCGAAGAGCTGCTGACGCTGCCTGCGCTGGGCGAATCCATTGAGCTGCTCGGCCTGCTGGCGTGCTACTCCGCCCCCGCCGCCCTGTTTATGCCTGACGGCACCCTCAACCCGGACCTGACCCGCTATCTCTCTGAGGCCAGCACCCTGAACGCCCTGTGGCTGAAGGTTTCCCTGGGCCATTTCCGCGACGCGCAGCCTCTCGACGCCCTGCGTACCCTGCTGAACGCAAGCGGCATGGCGCTGGTCGTGGAGAACGATCACACCGACTGCGGACAGCTCGCGCCCATGCAGCGCTTCCAGGCCGCCTGTCGGGAAATGGCCTTACCCGTCACGCTGACCTTCGATATGGGCAACTGGCTGTGGGTTGGCGATTCGCCTGAAGAGGCCGCGCGTCATCTGGCCCCTGCGGTGAGCTATATCCACGTGAAAGCGGCCGTGCCGCACAAAGATAACTTCCGTGCCGTGGCGCCAGACCACGCCGATGCGCGCTGGCTGGATCTGCTCGGCCAGCTGCCTGCCGATGCCCCGCGCGGTATCGAGTTCCCGCTGGAAGGGACGGATTTAACCGCCGTTACCCGCCATTACGTCAACCTGCTGCGCGAGGAGTAAACCATGCACAAGACGCTGGATGTCATCACGATCGGCGAAGCCATGGCGATGTTTGTCGCCACTGAAACGGGCGAACTGAGCGCGGTGGAGCACTTTATCAAGCGCGTGGCAGGCGCAGAGCTGAACGTCGCAACTGGCCTGGCGCGTCTCGGCCTTAACGTCGGCTGGGTCAGCCGCGTGGGGGACGACAGCTTTGGCCATTTCGTTCTCGACTCGCTGAAAAAAGAGGGAATTGATGCCGCAGGCGTCACCCTCGATGGACGCTTCCCTACCGGCTTTCAGCTTAAATCTAAGGTCGAAAATGGAACCGATCCCATCGTGGAATATTTCCGTAAGGGATCGGCCGCAAGCCACCTCTCAGTGGCAGATTACCACGCCGACTATTTCGCCTCCGCGCGCCATCTGCACCTGAGCGGCGTCGCGGCAGCGCTGTCCGCCAGCTCGTATGAACTGCTGGATCACGCGGCAGCCACTCTGAAAGCCCAGGGAAAAACGATCTCTTTCGATCCGAACCTGCGCCCGGTGCTGTGGAAAAGCGAAGCGGAAATGGTCGAGAAGCTCAACCGCCTGGCGTTCAGAGCGGACTGGGTTCTGCCGGGCCTGAAAGAAGGGATGATCCTGACCGGCGAAAGCACGCCGGAAGGCATTGCCGATTTCTACCTGAATAAAGGGGTAAAAGCGGTGGTGCTGAAGACCGGCGCCGATGGCGCATGGTTTAAGACGGCCGACGGCCAACAGGGCGCGGTCGCGGCGGTGAAGGTTGAGAACGTTGTCGACACCGTCGGCGCGGGCGACGGTTTTGCCGTGGGCGTGATTAGCGCCCTGCTGGAAGGCAAAACGCTGCCGAAGGCCGTGGCGCGGGGCAACAAGATTGGCTCGCTGGCCATTCAGGTGCAGGGCGACAGCGAAGGATTACCCACTCGAGCAGAGCTCGGCATTTAAATTCCCTCTCCCTGTGAGAGATGGCCAGGGTGAGGGCAGCAAGCCACACCAAATAATTAAGCCACCGTGTACCCTACAGACAACGGCGGTAACAACCTCAACAACAGAGGCAAGCCTATGAACAGTTCGACCAATCCAGTAAAACGCTGGTGGTACATCATGCCAATCGTGTTTATCACGTACAGCCTGGCGTACCTTGACCGTGCCAACTTCAGCTTCGCGTCCGCAGCGGGGATCACAGAGGACCTTGGGATCACCAAAGGTATCTCCTCCCTGCTGGGTGCCCTTTTCTTCCTGGGCTACTTCTTCTTCCAGATCCCGGGCGCGATTTATGCAGAACGCCGCAGCGTGCGTAAGCTGATCTTCGTCTGTCTGATCCTGTGGGGCGCCTGCGCATCACTGACCGGCGTGGTGAACAATATTCCTGCCCTGGCCGCCATTCGCTTTATCCTCGGCGTCGTTGAGGCGGCGGTCATGCCGGCGATGCTGATCTACATCAGCAACTGGTTTACCAAATCTGAACGCTCGCGCGCGAATACCTTCCTGATCCTCGGTAACCCGGTGACGGTGCTGTGGATGTCGGTGGTGTCTGGCTACCTGATCCAGTCCTTCGGCTGGCGCGAGATGTTTATCATCGAAGGGGTTCCGGCAGTGATCTGGGCATTCTGCTGGTGGGTACTGGTAAAAGATAAACCAGCCCAGGCGAAATGGCTTTCCGAAGACGAAAAAGCGGCGCTGCAGGCGCAGTTGGATAAAGAACAGCAAGGTCTGAAGGCGGTACGCAACTACGGTGAAGCCTTCCGCTCGCGCAACGTGATCCTGCTCTGCGCGCAGTATTTTACCTGGAGCATTGGCGTATACGGTTTTGTGCTGTGGCTGCCGTCGATTATCCGCAGCGGCGGCGAGAACCTCGGCATGGTAGAAGTGGGCTGGCTCTCTTCCGTACCGTATCTGGCCGCGACCATCGCCATGATCGTCGTCTCCTGGGCGTCGGACAAGCTGCAGAACCGAAAATTGTTTGTCTGGCCGCTGCTGCTGATCGCTGCTTTTGCCTTTATCGGCTCGTGGGCCGTGGGTGCAAATCACTTCTGGGCCTCTTATACCCTGCTGGTGGTCGCCGGTGCCGCCATGTATGCCCCGTATGGTCCATTCTTTGCCATCATCCCGGAAATGCTGCCGCGTAACGTCGCGGGTGGCGCGATGGCGCTGATTAACAGCATGGGTGCGCTGGGGTCGTTCTGCGGCTCATGGTTCGTCGGCTACCTGAACGGTGCCACCGGCAGCCCGTCCGCATCGTACATCTTTATGGGGGTGGCGCTTTTCGCCTCCGTGTGGCTTACTCTGATTGTTAAGCCTGCTAATAATCAACAACACCCTGTCGGCGCACGCCACGCCTGAATCCTTAAAAATTAACGGAGATTAGCATGAAGCCGTCCGTCATTTTGTACAAAGCACTGCCGGAAGATCTGCAGAAACGCCTTGAAGAACACTTCACCGTCACGCAGGTGAAGAACCTGAGCCCGGAAACCGTGGCGCAGCACGCCGAAGCGTTCGCCAGCGCCGAAGGCCTGCTGGGTTCAAGCGAGAAAGTGGATGTCGCCCTGCTGGAGAAAATGCCGAAGCTTCGTGCTACCTCTACCGTTTCCGTGGGTTACGACAATTTCGCTGTGGATGCCCTTAACGCCCGCAAGATCCTGCTGATGCATACGCCACATGCCCTGACGGAAACCGTGGCCGATACGCTGATGGCGCTGGTACTCACCACGGCACGTCGCGTGGTGGAAGTAGCCGAGCGCGTCAAAGCGGGCGAATGGACAAAAAGCATTGGACCGGACTGGTTCGGCGTGGACGTTAACGGCAAAACGCTGGGCATTGTTGGCATGGGGCGTATCGGGCTGGCACTGGCGCAGCGCGCGCATTTTGGTTTTAACATGCCGATTCTGTATAACGCGCGTCGCCATCACAGTGAAGCCGAAGAACGCTTCAACGCCCGCTACTGCGAGCTGGATACCCTGCTGGAGGAAGCCGACTTTGTTTGTCTGGTTCTGCCGCTGACGGACGAAACCCGTCATCTGATTGGCAAATCCGCATTTGAAAAAATGAAGAAATCCGCCATTTTCATCAACGCGGGTCGCGGCCCGGTGGTGGATGAGAAGGCGCTGATTGAAGCTCTGCAGAACGGTGAGATCCATGCCGCAGGTCTGGACGTATTTGAACAGGAGCCGCTGCCGGTGGATTCCCCGCTGCTGGCAATGCCAAACGTCGTCGCCCTGCCCCACATCGGCTCAGCCACCCATGAGACGCGCTACAACATGGCGGCCACTGCGGTCGATAACCTTATCGCCGCCCTAAGCGGAAAGGTGGAGATAAACTGCGTGAACCCGCAGGTGCAACGATAGAAACGAAAAAACCCGCCAGAAGGCGGGTTTTTGAATTTTGTGCTACTGGGTTGGAAGCTTACAGGCTTACAACGTTACCAGCTGCTGGGCCTTTAGCGCCGCTTTCGATGGTGAAGGAAACTTTCTGACCTTCGTCCAGAGATTTGTAGCCATCGTTCTGGATAGCAGAGAAGTGTACGAACACGTCTTTAGAGCCATCGTCAGGAGTGATGAAGCCGAAACCTTTATCAGCGTTGAACCATTTTACCAGACCAGTCATTTTAGCAGACATAGAAATTACCTTATTAACAAATATATTGAGCCTTCCGGCTTGATGGATTGCGTTACAGATTTTTAAGCGATGAAGGAAGGGTCACAACGAAGGGTATCTATGGATAACAATCTGGACTGCTTTACTAAACTGCTTTAGGTCTGTGTAACAAACCGACGGGGATAGTTATACCGATGTGGTAGAAGAATGACAAGCGTTATTTTCCATAAGCATAAAAAAACCCCGCCGGGAGCGGGGTTTTTTCGGTTTATTCTGTGGCCGTGACAGCGGCACTCCAGGCCTGGCTAAAGGCCTGATGCTGGGAGGCCAGCGGCCCAATCAGCGTATTGTACTGGCTTGCCTGCTGCGAGGTCGGGAACTGAATGCCGTTAGCAACGAAGCTCACCTGAGTATCCTGCTGGGCAATAAAGTCGCCCACCTGAACCAGCTGCTGCGTGAAGATTTGCGCGGCCGGAATCAGCGGTTGCAGCGCTTCAGACGGTTTCGTCACCACTTTCTCATACACTTTGTCGAAGACAGGTTTGAGATCGTCACCCTGCTTCAGCGCAGAACGTGACGCGTCAGCCTGCATTTTCGCATTCTGCAACTGCTGGCTCAGCACGCCAAGCGCACCGTTGGACTGGCGCAGCGGTTCACGCTGCGTCACATAATCCTGTGGAACGCGGATGGCGTTCACGCTATCCACTACCGGGCGGATACCGGAATCCATCGCCTGGCTCACCTGCTGTGAATAACCATAAAGAATGGCGTAATCGGACACGAAGGGGCCAAACTGTTTTTTCTGATCCGCAGTCAGCGTCGGCAACCGCTCGCCGCTGCGCATCACTGTATTCTGCAGAAAATCGATAAACGCTTTGCGCTGATCGCCTTCTTTATCAAAACACCCACTCAGGCTAACAACCATCAACAACGCCGCAATAGGCGCAAACCAGCGAGAGCAGGACTTTCCTGTCGCCATTTTATTACTCCTTTCACCCAAAAAAGCGCACACCGGCACACGCGTGCCCGACGCTGACAAGGATAGTCCAGGTCAGCCTTGCAAGATACTCTTTTCATGCAAAACGGCTAGTGCCGATTTATTTCTTACCATTTACAAAAAAATACCTGCCGAAGCCGACATATGAGTAATCAGGTAATTAGCATAACTATCCATATCGCTGAATCGGGTAAAGCGATCGTTATCGCACGATTAATCACACCCGTGACGATCCTGGGTTCGTATTAGGGACTATTCTTAACTGGCTCTCTGATGTTCTTGATCACGATGTGAGATTTAAGAGGAGTCCTCAATGGAATATAAAGATCCTGAGTTTGAGCTGCTGAGCAGTCTGGAACAGATCATTTTTAAAGACGTACCGCAGACGATTAGCCTGCAACAAAAATCCAATCCCTTTACAGAATATGAGCAATTGCGCAAAGGGACAGGACTGAAAACCGAAGAATTCGCCAGAGCGATGGGTGTCAGCGTGGCTATGGTGCAGGAGTGGGAGTCAAAACGTGAGAAACCCACCCCAACCGAGTTAAGGCTGATGCGCCTGATTCAGGCCAACCCTGCACTCAGCAAACAGATAGCGTAGTGAAGATTGAATGCCCCCGCCTCTGCGGGGGCTTGTGTTTTAAAGGCTCTCGCAACGCCAGCCCGCCTCTTCCCATACCCACTCATGCGTTAACGTTAAGCCTCTTAAAAAAGCCTCGTCGTGTGATACCACCAGCAGAGCTCCAGGGAAACCGGCCAACGCCGCTTCAATGGCCTGGATCGAGGCCAAATCCAGATGGTTGGTCGGTTCATCCAGCAGCAGAAGCTGCGTGGCCTCCGCGCGCCACAGCACGCAGGCCAGGGCGGCCTTAAGACGCTCGCCGCCGCTGAGCTCCGCCAACGGGAGTGTAACTTTGTCGGCACCCAGTTGAAGCTGCGCCAGACGAGTTCGCAATATCCCCTCTTCCAGAGGCGTATGACTCAGGTTGAGATGCGTCATGACTGACTGCGAAAGATCGAGCCGGGACAGATGCTGGTCGAGATAAGCACAGCTGACGGAAACCTTACAGGTACCCGAACGAGGAGCAATCTCGCCGAGGAGGGTTTTTAACAGCGTCGATTTGCCGCAGCCGTTCGGTCCCTTAAACGCCACGCGCATCGGTCCGTCCATTCGCAAGTTGAGCGGAGGAACAGGCACATGCGGCAGCACCAGATCCTCCAGTACCAGCACCTGCTTCCCCTCCGGGATCTGACTCCCCGGCAGGGTGAACATTACCGGGTTATCTTCCTCAACGCGTTCACGCGCCTTATTTACCGCGGCGTTCAGGGCTTCATTTTGCTCGCTGTGCTGTTTTTTCCAGGAGCCGATCCGCTCCTTTGCCGCGCCTTTATATTTGACCCGCTCGAACGACGCGATATTCAGGGTATCGACGGTGCGCAATGTCTTTGCCGAACGCCGCTGGCTGTCGTCATGCTCTTTTTGCATGCGTACCCGGGTGCGTTTGCGCTCGGTTGCCGCATGTTCCAGCGCCGCGCGGGCCGCCTGCTGTTCGGTATCGCGCTGGGTTTGATAATCCGCATAATTCCCGCCGTAGCTGCGCAGACCCGAGGCGCTCAGCTCAAGGATACGCGGCACCTGCTCCAGAAGTTCGCGGTCATGGGAGGCTAGCAGCACGCCGCCCTGAAAACGGTGGAGCTGGTCGTAGAACCACGCCCGGCCCTGTCGGTCCAGATGGTTAGTGGGCTCGTCCAGCAGCATGAAATCGGCTTCAGCCGTAAACGCCCCGCACAGCAGGGCGCGAATGCGCTCGCCGCCGCTGAGTTCGCCGGCGGGTTTATCCGGATCAAACGGTGGGAGCTGCGCATTGATAAACGCCTCGCTCAGGCGCTCGGCGACATCCCAGCGGCCGTCAAGCAGCTCCAGATCGTCAGGCTGGTAATCGCCGCTGTCGATGCGCTTACGCGCCGCAAAAATCGCGTCATACCCGAGCAGTTCAGCAAGCGTCGTCTGCGACGAAATGACGTGCTGCTGCGCCACCCAGGCATGCGAGCCAAAGCGTTCAATATGACCGGAAGCCGGTTCGTCCAGCCCCGCAAGCAGACGCAGCAGACGCGTTTTCCCGCTGCCGTTGCGGCCAACCAGCGCGCACAGGGAGGGTTCCAGCGTGAGATTCAGCGGACCAAAAAGGGTATCGCCCGTCGGAAACTGACAGGTGACCTGATGCAAAATAAAAGAAGGGGACTGCGCAAAATGAGCCATAAGCACTCCTGAATGAAATCAAAACATCCCCTGCCGACGCGGTGGCGTTTAGCAAGGATCGAAATTCATCAGTCGTGTTTGTTCATTTTTGGGGGGGCGCTCCAGCGCGAGAAAGTTAACACGTTAAGGATAGCGGTAATGCGTTGAAGGTTTCAAGGTTAAATTTTGGGCGAAACGGTATAAAAAAACCCGCCGAAGCGGGTTTTTCTCACCTGTAGGCCCGTGCAAGCGAAGCGCCGCCGGGCAGCGGGCACATTACTGCAGCAGCGAAATATCCGCTACGCGCAGGAACAGCTCGCGCAGTTTCTCGAGCATAGAGAGACGGTTAATACGCAGTTCTTTATCTTCTACGTTCACCATCACTTTCTCGAAGAAGGCGTCGATAACGTCACGCAGCTCGGCCAGCTCCACCAGCGCTTCCTGGTAGCGACCTTCCGCGAAGTACGGCTCGAGCTTGTCGCGCAGCACCACAACCTGCATCGCCAGGGCGATCTCTTCCGGCTCTTTCAGGGTTGCAGCGTTCACGCGCTCGTTCAGCGTCTCGTCGGATTTCGCGAGGATGTTGGATACACGCTTGTTGGCCGCGGCCAGGGCAGATGCCGCTTCCAGCGTACGGAAGTGGGAAACCGCCTTCATACGCGCATCGAAATCAGCCGGACGGGTTGGACGACGCGCCAGCACCGCCTGAATGGTGTCAACGGTGTAACCTTCGTCCTGATACCACGCGCGGAAACGACCGAGCATAAAGTCGATCACATCATCCACAACCTTCGCGTTGGTCAGCTTGTCGCCGTACAGACGCACCGCTTCTTCGGTCAGGGTCTGCAGATCGAGGTTCAGGTTCTTCTCAACGATGATGCGCAGCACGCCCAGCGCGGCACGACGCAGCGCGAACGGGTCTTTATCGCCTTTAGGATGCTGACCGATACCGAAGATACCCGCCAGGGTGTCCATCTTATCGGCAATCGCCACAGCGCACGCAACCGGGTTGGACGGCAGGTCGTCACCCGCGAAGCGCGGCTGATACTGCTCGTTCAGGGCCACGGCCACGTCTTCCGCTTCGCCATCGTGACGCGCGTAGTGCATGCCCATCACGCCCTGGGTGTCGGTAAATTCGAACACCATGTTGGTCATCAGGTCGCACTTGGACAGCAGGCCTGCACGCGTCGCGTGGTTGACGTCAGCACCGATTTCACGGGCAATCCAGCCTGACAGCTCCGCAATGCGGTCGGTCTTGTCGCGCAGCGTGCCCAGCTGCTGCTGGAACAGTACGGTCTGCAGGCGCGGCAGGTTATCTTCCAGACGCTTTTTACGGTCGGTGTTGAAGAAGAACTCCGCATCCGCCAGACGCGGACGAACGACTTTCTCGTTACCGGAGATAATCTGGATCGGATCTTTCGATTCGATGTTTGCCACGAAGATGAAGTTTGGCAGCAGCTTGCCGTCGTTGGCGTAAACCGGGAAGTACTTCTGGTCACCCTTCATGGTGTACACCAGCGCTTCAGCCGGAACGGCCAGGAATTTCTCCTCGAACTTCGCGGTCAGCACAACCGGCCATTCAACCAGAGAGGTCACTTCTTCCAGCAGGCTTTCGCTCAGGTCGGCGTTACCGCCAATCTGGCGCGCCGCTTCTTCAGCGTCCGCTTTGATTTTGGCTTTACGCTGTTCGTAGTCGGCAATGACCTTACCGCGCTCCAGCAGGATCTGCGGATACTGGTCGGCATTGTCGATGGTGAACTCTGGCTCGCCCATAAAGCGGTGGCCGCGGATCACGCGATCGGACGCCACGCCCAGAATGGTCGCCGGGATAACGGTATCGCCCAGCAGCAGGGTCACGGTGTGAACCGGACGCACGAAATGCACGTCGGACGCGCCCCAGCGCATCAGCTTAGGAATCGGCAGCTTTGCCAGAGACGTGGCAATCATGTCCGGCAGCAGCGCTTCCGCGCTTTCGCCTTTCACGTGCGCACGGTACAGCAGCCACTCGCCTTTATCCGTGGTCAGACGCTCGGCCTGATCGACGGTGATGCCGCAACCGCGCGCCCAGCCTTCAGCCGCTTTGCTCGGCTTGCCTTCCGCGTCAAACGCCTGGGCAATCGCCGGGCCACGTTTTTCGACTTCGCGATCCGGCTGAGACGCCGCCAGATTTGCCACTTTCAGCGCCAGACGGCGAGGTGCGGCAAACCACTCAATTTTACCGTGTGCCAGGCCAGCGTTATCCAGCTCGGCGGTTACGTTCGCAGCGAAAGATTCAGCCAGGCTGCGCAGGGCTTTTGGTGGCAGCTCTTCGGTGCCGATTTCCACCAGGAAAGTTTTCTCAGACATGGCCGCCTCTTATTTGTTTCGGTTGCACATCGGGAAGCCAAGGGCTTCACGGGACGCGTAGTAAGCTTCTGCAACGGCTTTGGTCAGGGTACGAATACGCAGAATGTAGCGCTGACGTTCAGTCACGGAGATGGCTTTGCGGGCGTCCAGCAGGTTGAAGCTGTGGGCGGCCTTCAGAATACGCTCGTAGGCAGGCAGAGGCAGCGGAGTCTCCAGCGCCAGCAGCTGCTGCGCTTCTTTCTCGTACTGCTCGAAGCAGGTGAACAGGAAGTCCACGTCCGCGTATTCGAAGTTATAGGTGGATTGCTCCACTTCGTTCTGATGGAACACGTCGCCGTAGGTGGTTTTACCCAGCGGGCCGTCGCTCCAGACCAGGTCGTAAACGCTGTCTACGCCCTGAATGTACATCGCCAGACGTTCCAGACCGTAGGTGATTTCACCGGTGATTGGCTTACACTCCAGACCACCCACCTGCTGGAAGTAGGTGAACTGGGTCACTTCCATGCCGTTCAGCCACACTTCCCAACCCAGCCCCCAGGCACCCAGCGTTGGGTTTTCCCAGTTATCTTCCACGAAGCGAATGTCGTGGATGGTTGGATCCATACCCAGCTCTTTCAGCGACCCGAGGTACAGTTCCTGAATGTTGTCGGGTGATGGCTTAATTACCACCTGGAACTGATAGTAATGCTGCAGACGGTTCGGGTTCTCACCGTAACGACCATCGGTCGGACGACGGGAAGGCTGCACATACGCGGTCGCCATTGGCTCTGGCCCCAACGCGCGCAGGCTGGTCATCGGGTGTGAAGTGCCGGCGCCGACTTCCATGTCCAAAGGTTGAACAATGGTACAGCCCTGACGAGCCCAGTAATCCTGTAAGGTCAGGATCAGGCCCTGGAAGGTCTTGGTATCAAACTTTTGCATAGTATTTCGTGCTGGATACGTGTGGTTTTAAATGGAAGGGACCAGTATACCCGCTGGCTGCAAGATATACAGTACGAAACGGGGTTGTTTAGGGAAAATTGGGAAATAAGCCTTCCGGCCAGAACGCTGACGGCGTCTGGCTGCTGATTATACGAGCAGGCTAGCGCATGGAGAGGTGTAAAAACTGACCGTCCGCATCAAACGAGCAGACAAAGCCCTCTTTACGCGCCGTATATCCTCTTAGTTCATAGCTGCCCTGAAAGCGCTCGAATCCGATGATGTTAATTTTCTGAATGTCCGAGTTATAGCGGCGGGCGGCCTTGTCCTTGCAGAGAGACTCCATATTCAACGAACGTTCCGGGCTCATTTTACCCTGCTGCGCTTTTTGCACAGGTGCTTCTTGCGACGCGCTGCATCCCGCCAGGATCACCAGCAGAAAGAGTGACGCCACACGCTTCATCATCATTTTTATTACCGCCCTGGTCAGTGGCTGTTATTTTTAGTATCAAAGCTTTTATAGATTAAGGTCCGGCATTCTGCGAATCTCGCGGCCTCCCTACAAGCCTGCTGAATAAAACTCAGAATTTTCCAAGCGAAGACTTTTGGACAATGGCAGTCACACTCAATTTACAGGGAATATGAGGAACTGATGCAGTCAAAAATTAACTGGATTGATAACCTGCGAGGAATAGCGTGTCTGATGGTGGTCATGATCCACACGACGACCTGGTACGTCACGAATGCCCACAGCATCAGCCCCGTTAACTGGGATATCGCCAATATTCTCAACTCTGCGTCACGCGTCAGCGTGCCGCTGTTCTTTATGATTTCCGGCTTTCTCTTTTTTGGCGAGCGTAGCGCGCAGCCGCGGCACTTCATCCGCATCGCGGCCTGTCTGGGGTTCTACAGCGCCGTTGCCCTGCTCTATATCACGCTGTTCACCTCCATTAACGCCGGGCTATCGCTGAAATACTTGCTGCAAAAACCGGTGTTCTACCACCTGTGGTTCTTCTTCGCCATTATCGTTATCTATCTGGTCTCCCCGCTCATCCAGGTAAAAAACGTCAGCGGTAAAATGCTTCTGGCCCTGATGGTGGTTATCGGTATTGTCGCCAACCCGAATACGCTCTCACAGAAAATCGACGGATTTGAGTGGTTGCCGGTGAACCTTTATATCAATGGCGATACTTTTTACTACGTGCTTTACGGCATGCTGGGGCGCGCCATCGGGATGATGGACACGCAAAAACGCGGTCTGAACTGGCTCTGCGGGGCGCTGTTTATCGCTGGGGTGGCGGTGATTTCACGCGGGACGCTGCACGAGCTGCAGTGGCGCGGCAATTTTGCCGATACCTGGTATTTGTATTGCGGGCCGATGGTCTTTATCTGTGCCGTTTCGCTGCTCACGCTCGCCAAAAATACCCTGAACGCGCGCGCCCTGCCCATGCTGAGTCTTATCTCGCGGCACTCTCTTGGGATTTACGGTTTTCATGCGCTGGTGATCCACGCGCTGCGCACGAGAGGCGTTGAGCTTAAAAGCTGGCCGGTGCTGGATATCGTCTGGATTTTTGCCGCCACGCTGGCGATCAGCCTGCTGCTGTCGATGCTGCTGCAAAAAATAGACGTTCGCCGCTTCGTCAGTTAACGCTGCGCTGCCGGGCACGATGATACTGGCGCGGGGAGGAAAACCCTGCCGCCAGTGAGGCCTGTTCCACGCCGCGCCCCTGCAATAGCCACTGTTCCGCCACCGCCAGACGCAGCTGCTCCAGATAATCGCGAACGCTAATCCCTAAATGTGACTGAAAAAGCCGGGTGAGGTGACGCGGGCTGACGTGCGCCAGCGCAGCAATGTCAGGCAAGCTCCACGTTTTTTGCGGCTCGGCGGTGAGCGCATCCTGCGCCCGATGAATCGCCGGGTGAAGATGATTGCGGTAGCGCAGCCACGGAGATAGCTGGGGATCGTCGCCGGAACGGCGGAACCAGATCACCATCTCACGCGCCACGGTCAGTGCCTTTTCAGGGCCGCACAGGCGGTTAATCATGTGCAGCGCCAGATCGATGCCCGACGTGATCCCGGCGCTGGTCCAGATATTCTCATCCTGCACAAATATGCGGTTTTCTTTAATCGTCGCCGTGGGCGCCGCAGTGCGTAAACGGCTAATAACGTCATGGTGAGTTGTGCACTGTCGATTGTTCAGCAGGCCCGATTTTGCCGCCAGCAGCGCGCCAGAACAGACGCACATCACCGTGATATCCCGGCGCTGTATCTGCGGCTGCAGGCGCATCAGCCAGTGCTGTATCTGTAACGCCTGTGGTGTCGAAAACTGAGCGCGGGAGTCGCTCACGCCGGGCAATACCAGCAGGCTTCCCTCTGGAAGACGCTCCGGCAACGGCTGGATGCCGCCCATCGTCAGGCCAATCGACGTCGGAACCTCCGGCTGAGGGCCAATGTAATGCAGACGAAACGCGTCGCCTGCCAGCACAAAGGTTTCTGCCGGGCCGGTCATGTCTAATGACAGCACCCCGGGCAACATCACGAACCAGACGTCGATGCTCATTACAGGGACTCCAGCGTCTCCGCTACCGTTTTAATCTCGGCAAAACGCCCGGACAGTACCGTTTCGGTACGGTGGCGAATTTCCGCTGCGCTAAGGGTAATGCCCCTGTACGTCATGGGGAACGTCAGCGTGGCCTCGCTAACAAAGGACACAGCATAACCCAGATCGGATGCCACCCGGGCGGTGGTTTCACAGCATTGTTCAGTGCGAATGCCGCAGATAATCACACTGTTGATATCACGCTCGCGCAGCCAGCGGTCAAGCCCGGTATCCGTGAAGGCATTATGGACGTGTTTCTGGAAAACCACATCCGGCTGATGGCGTAAAAAGGCCATCGGTTTGACGTAGCCGCTTTGTAGCGTGAAGGGGCCATCTTCATCCACATGAAAAATATCAACGACCGGAATACCGCGCGCCTGGCAGCCTTCAATCAGCCCCAGCATCGCCTGCTGAAAGGCAGGAATGTCGTCCTCCTGCCAGTAATTGCGATGATGGAACGACTGCTGAGTATCGATGTTGATTAATGCAGTGCGTGACATGTTGGATCTCCTCGCCAGTGGGTGTAACACCATACTGGCAAGGAAATGAAGGCACGCACAGACCAAAAAAGGACATCCTCGTGCCTCTCCAGGACAAGCGTATTTACGACATCAGAGGCAGCAGCTGCTGGTAGATTTTGCGGAACACGTCGCGCCTTTCCGCGTACCGCGCATGGCGCGTTGCATCAGGCAAATGCGCCTGTTCAAGCTTCAGCTGCGGCAACAGTTGCGAAAGCAGCTGTTCCGGATGAATGGCTATCTGCGCCAGACGCGCGGCACCGAGCGCGGGCCCGACATCCCCGCCGGTGCGGAAATCCAGCTGCAAACCGCTGATATCCGACAGCATCTGTCGCCAGTAAGGGCTTCGCGCACCGCCGCCAATCAGGGTGACGCTCGTCGGTTTCAGGCCGCAGTCGTGCACCACGTCCATCCCGTCGGCCAGCGCATAGCCCACGCCTTCCAGAACCGCACGCGCCAGTTCTGCCGGGCCATGTTGATGAGTTAAGCCAAAGAACACCCCTTTCGCTTCCGGGTTGTTGTGCGGCGTACGCTCGCCGGAAAGATACGGTAAAAACCAGACGGTACCCGCAGCGTCATCCGCCTGCTGGGCTGCGGAAATGAGCGCCGGAACGTCGGCCATGCCGGTGAGTTTTGCCGCCCAGTCCAGGCAGGATGCCGCGCTGAGCATCACCGACATCAAATGCCATTTCCCGGGAAGGGCATGACAGAAACTGTGCACAGCGCTTTCAGGATTACTGCGATACCCGTCGCTGACGGCAAAATAGACGCCAGACGTTCCCAGTGACAGCATCGCCTGGCCCGCCTCAACCATCCCTACACCGACTGCGCCCGCCGCGTTATCGCCGCCCCCGGCTACCACCGGTACGGCAGGCATATTCCAGCGTTCAGCAACGGCTGGCAGCAGTGCGCCTGTCACCTCACAGCCTTCGTACAGCGCGGGCATATGTTCCCGGGTCAAATGGCAGGCATCCAGCATCGCCTCGCTCCAGTCGCGCTTCGCCACGTCGAGCCACATGGTGCCCGCGGCATCCGACATGTCGCTGGCGAAATCGCCCGTCATGCGAAAACGCAGATAGTCTTTCGGCAGCAGGACTTTCGCCACCTGACGGAAAATCTCCGGTTCATGGCGCTGCACCCACAGCAATTTGGGCGCAGTAAAGCCGGGCATCATCAGGTTACCGGTAATCTCGCGGGAATTGGGTACGCGTTCCTCAAGAAGCGCACACTCTTCCGCACAGCGGCCATCGTTCCAGAGGATCGCAGGACGCAACACACGATGCTGGCTATCGAGCAGCGTAGCGCCGTGCATTTGTCCGGCAATCCCCAGCGCTTTCACGTCGCGCAGGCTGTGCTGCTCACCTAAGGCTTTGATTGCGCGATCCGTCGCCTGCCACCACTGTTCCGGATCCTGTTCCGACCATAGCGAATGCGGACGTGAAACCTGCAGCGTTTCCGTCTGCGTTGCTAACACGTCGCCCTGCTCGCTCAACAGGATAGCTTTCACACCCGATGTGCCAAGATCGATCCCGATATACATTACGGTGACTCCTTTAACAGAAATGCCCGGTGGCGCTAACGCTTACCGGGCCTACGTGCATCTTCAGCTCAATCACTTATCAAACAGATAGTGGTTTACGAGATTTTCCAGCAGTTCCTGGTGCCCGCTCTGGTGCTGCGGCGCCAGCTGCTGTTGTTCAGCGTACTTCGCAATTTCCGCCAGCGATAACTGACCTTTCAAGATTTGCTGGCCCAGCTCACTGTTCCAGCCGCTGTAACGCTTCGCTACGCGCTTATCCAGCTCGCCGTCTTCAATCATGCGCGCGGCCACTTTCAGCGCCAGCGCCATGGTGTCCATCGCGCCAATGTGGCCGTAGAACAGATCGTATTTGTCGGTGCTCTGACGACGTACCTTGGCGTCAAAGTTCAGGCCGCCGGTGGTGAAACCGCCCGCTTTGACGATCTCGTACATCACCAGCGCATTCTCTTCCACGCTGTTCGGGAACTGATCGGTGTCCCAGCCCAGCTGTGCATCGCCACGGTTCGCATCGACAGAGCCGAAAATGCCCAGCGCAATGGCAGACGCGATCTCGTGATGGAAAGAGTGGCCCGCCAGCGTGGCGTGGTTGGCTTCAATGTTCACTTTGATCTCTTTTTCCAGACCGAACTGCTTCAGGAAGCCATACACTGTCGCCACGTCGTAGTCATACTGGTGCTTGGTCGGTTCCTGCGGTTTCGGCTCGATCAGCAGCGTGCCGCGGAAGCCGATTTTGTGCTTATGGTCGACAACCATCTGCATAAAGCGGCCAATCTGCTCGCGCTCCTGACGCAGGTCGGTGTTCAGCAGCGTTTCATAACCTTCACGGCCACCCCACAGGACATAGTTCTCGCCACCCAGCTGATGCGTAGCGTTCATTGCCGTCACCACCTGCGTGGCTGCCCAGCTAAACACTTCCGGATCCGGATTGGTTGCCGCGCCCGCGCCGTAGCGTGGGTTGGTGAAGCAGTTTGCCGTGCCCCAGAGCAGCTTCACGCCGCTTTGCTGCTGTTTCGCCGCCAGTACATCCACCATCTGCGCAAAATTGTTCAGATACTCTTTCAGCGACGCCCCTTCCGGCGACACGTCCACGTCATGGAAGCAGTAGTACGGCACGTTCAGCTTGTGGAAGAACTCAAACGCCACATCGGCTTTGCGCTTTGCCAGCTCAATGGCCTCACCCGGCTGCTGCCACGGGCGGTCAAAGGAACCCACGCCGAACATATCGGCGCCGTTCCAGCAGAAGGTATGCCAGTAACAGGCGGCAAAGCGCAGATGATCTTCCATGCGCTTACCCAGCACCAGCTCATCCGGGTTGTAGTGACGAAATGCTAAAGGATTGGTCGTTTTTGGGCCTTCGTAACGAACACGATCGAGTTGGTCGAAATAAGCTTGCATATTGAGCTCCATAATCAGGGTATGCGGCGAGTCGTTGATACAGGAGTAATAGTGAATAGACATTTTGGGTTGCTCAATTACGTTATTTCACACTGCTATTGAGAGAATGCACAACTGTGCGCTGGCTCGCAAAATAATGCGCAGACAAACTATTTTTCGGCGCGTATTCCAGAATCAAATGTAATTAAGACGTTACGTATTTTAAAATCCGATCGCGGTCATAAATTCAGAAATAAACCAAATATCATAATGAGAAGATAAAAATCTGTAATTGCCAGCCCGCCTTTCCGCGTTAAAAATTTGCTGCGTCTCAGCAGTGAATGTTTCTTTTATCTCAGCAACACATACCCCTACAAAAAGGCCTAATAATTATGAAGATAAAGAACCTGACTCTAACGCTCTGCACTACGCTCCTCCTTGCAAGCTTTGCAGGACATGCCAAAGAGGTCAAAATTGGTATGGCGATTGACAACCTCCGCCTGGAGCGCTGGCAAAAAGATCGCGATATTTTTGTGAAGAAAGCAGAATCCCTCGGCGCCAGCGTGTTTGTTCAGTCGGCTAATGGCAATGAAGAAACACAAATGTCGCAGATCGAGAATATGATCAACCGTGGCGTCGATGTTCTGGTCATTATCCCCTATAACGGCCAGGTATTAAGTAACGTGGTGAAAGAAGCCAAACAGGAAGGCATAAAAGTCCTGGCCTATGACCGCATGATTAATAATGCGGATATTGATTATTATATTTCGTTCGACAATGAAAAAGTCGGGGAATTACAGGCGCAAAGCCTGATCGACAAAGTGCCTCAGGGCAATTATTTTCTGATGGGCGGCTCTCCGGTAGATAACAACGCCAAACTGTTCCGCGAAGGGCAAATGAAAGTCCTTAAGCCGTACATCGATAACGGGAAAATTAAAGTGGTTGGCGATCAGTGGGCCGACGGCTGGCTGCCAGAAAACGCGCTGAAAATTATGGAAAACGCGCTGACGGCCAACAACAACAAAATTGATGCGGTTGTGGCCTCCAACGATGCCACTGCAGGCGGTGCTATCCAGGCCCTGACCGCACAGGGGCTGGCCGGAAAAGTCGCCATTTCAGGACAGGATGCCGATCTGGCTGGCGTAAAACGCATTATCGCAGGCACCCAAACCATGACGGTCTACAAACCGATTACCCAGCTGGCCAATACGGCGGCGGAAATCGCCGTGGAGCTGGGCAATGGCAAACAACCTAAAGCAGATGCAACGCTGAATAACGGCCTGAAAGACGTTCCAGCTCGCCTGCTCACGCCGATTGAAGTCAACAAAGAGAACATTGACGCCACCGTGGTTAAAGACGGTTTCCACAAGAAGAGCGAACTGTAATCCGGCGCAGCCCCTGCTCTGCGGGGGCGCATCACGTTGTACTGTTCTTCCCTCGGGTTATGTGGAGCGGTTATGCCCTATTTACTTGAAATGAAAAGCATCACCAAGCGCTTCGGCACGGTGAAAGCCGTCGACAACGTTAGCCTCCGGTTGAACCCCGGCGAAGTGGTTTCGCTGTGCGGCGAGAACGGCTCGGGCAAGTCGACGCTGATGAAAGTGTTGTGCGGGATTTACCCCCACGGCAGCTACGAAGGCGAAATCGTCTTTGCCGGCGAAGTGATTCAGGCGACACACATCCGCGATACCGAGCGCAAAGGCATCGCCATTATTCACCAGGAGCTGGCGCTGGTGAAGCATCTCACCGTGCTGGAGAACATTTTCCTCGGGGCCGAAATTTCCCACCGCGGCGTGCTGGATTACGACACCATGACGCTCCGCTGCGAAAAGCTGCTGGCGCAGGTGAGCCTCAACATTTCACCGGATACCCGCGTGGGGGATCTGGGCCTCGGGCAACAGCAGCTGGTCGAAATAGCGAAAGCGCTTAATAAGCAGGTCAGGCTGCTGATCCTTGATGAGCCCACGGCCTCGCTCACCGAACAGGAAACCGCGGTTCTGCTCAACATCATTCGCGATCTGCAAAACCACGGCATCGCCTGTATCTACATTTCGCACAAGCTGAACGAGGTTAAAGCTATTTCGGACGCCATCTGCGTGATCCGCGACGGGCAGCACATCGGCACGCGTGAAGCCGCAGGCATGAGTGAAGATGACATCATCACCATGATGGTGGGCCGCGAGCTGACGGCGCTCTACCCGAATGAACCCCACGCAACGGGCGATGAAGTGCTGCGCGTGGAAAACCTGACCGCGTGGCACCCCGTTAACCGCCACATCAAGCGCGTCAATAACGTCTCGTTTTCCCTTCACAGCGGTGAAATTCTTGGGATTGCTGGCCTCGTCGGTGCCGGGCGCACCGAAGCCGTACAGTGCCTGTTTGGCGTGTGGCCTGGGCGCTGGGAGGGCACGGTTTATATCGACGGTCAGCCGGTGAAAATCGACAACTGCCAGCAGGCGATTGCCCACGGCATTGCCATGGTGCCGGAAGATCGTAAGAAAGACGGCATCGTACCGGTGATGGCTGTGGGTAAAAACATTACGCTTGCGGCACTCGATCGGTTCTCCGGCGCGCTGAGCAGCCTGGACGACGCCGCCGAGCAGCAGTGCATCCTCCAGTCGCTTGCCCGGCTGAAGGTCAAAACCTCCTCGCCGGAACTGGCGATTGGCCGTCTGAGCGGGGGAAACCAGCAGAAGGCGATTCTGGCACGCTGCCTGCTTCTCAATCCACGCATATTAATCCTTGATGAGCCGACGCGCGGGATTGATATCGGTGCCAAATATGAAATCTACAAACTGATTAATCAGCTTGTACAGCAAGGGATTGCCGTCATTGTCATTTCGTCTGAGTTACCCGAAGTGCTCGGCCTGAGCGACCGCGTGCTGGTCATGCACGAGGGAAAACTGAAAGCCAACCTGATTAACCAGAACCTGACGCAGGAGCAGGTGATGGAAGCCGCTTTAAGGAGCGAACGTCATGTCGAAAAGCAATCCGTCTGATATCAAAGTCGCTGTTCCGACGCCCGGTGCGTTCGCGGGGCTAAAAGCGCTTAACCTGCAGGTTTTCGTGATGATCGCGGCCATTATCGTCATCATGCTGTTCTTTACCTGGATGACCGATGGCTCGTACTTAAGCGCGCGTAACGTCTCCAACCTGCTCCGCCAGACCGCTATTACCGGCATTCTGGCCGTGGGCATGGTGTTCGTGATTATCTCCGCGGAGATCGACCTGTCGGTCGGGTCGATGATGGGTCTACTCGGCGGCGTGGCGGCGATTTTTGACGTCTGGCTCGGGTGGCCGCTGCCGCTGACCGTGGCGGTCACGCTGGTGCTGGGTCTGGTTCTGGGTGCCTGGAACGGCTGGTGGGTTGCCTACCGTAAGGTGCCATCGTTCATTGTCACCCTGGCGGGGATGCTGGCCTTTCGCGGAATTTTAATCGGTATTACTAACGGTACCACGGTCTCCCCCACCAGCGCGGCCATGTCGCAAATTGGCCAGAGTTACCTCTCAGATAGCGTGGGCTTTACCCTCGGTGTGGTTGGGTTGCTGGGGTTTGTCGCGTGGCAATGGCGTGGACGCATGCGTCGTCAGGCGCTGGGGCTGGCATCGCCTGCATCAACGTCCGTGGTGGGGCGCCAGGCGCTCACGGCGGTCATTGTGCTCGGCGCCATCTGGCTTTTAAACGACTATCGCGGCGTTCCGACCCCCGTCCTGCTGCTGGCGCTTCTGCTGCTGGGCGGCATGTTTATGGCCACGCGCACCGCGTTTGGTCGCCGTATTTATGCCATTGGCGGCAACCTTGAAGCGGCCCGCCTCTCGGGTATCAATGTCGAGCGTACCAAGCTGGCGGTCTTCGCCATTAACGGCCTGATGGTCGCTATCGCCGGGTTGATCCTCAGCTCGCGTCTGGGTGCTGGCTCTCCCTCCGCCGGTAACATCGCCGAGCTGGATGCTATCGCCGCCTGCGTCATTGGCGGCACCAGCCTCGCAGGGGGTATCGGGAGCGTGGCGGGCGCGGTCATGGGGGCATTTATCATGGCGTCGTTGGATAACGGGATGAGTATGATGGACGTCCCGACGTTTTGGCAGTATATCGTCAAGGGGGCCATTCTTTTACTGGCAGTCTGGATGGACTCGGCCACCAAGCGACGGGCCTGATAACCGTATTGTGACTTAATTGGGAAGTGAGCCATGTTTGAAAAGCGTCACCGCATTACGTTGTTATTCAATGCCAATAAAGCCTACGACCGTCAGGTGGTGGAAGGTGTTGGTGAATATTTGCAGGCGTCGCAATCTGAATGGGACATTTTTATTGAAGAAGATTTTCGCACCCGTCTGGAGAACATTAAAGACTGGCTGGGCGATGGCGTCATTGCCGACTATGACGATCCCGTCATTGAGCAGCTGTTGACCGACGTCGACGTCCCGATTGTGGGCGTCGGCGGCTCCTATCATGCGCCCGAACACTATCCGCCGGTCCACTATATTGCCACCGATAACCATGCCCTGGTCGAGGCCGCCTTTCTCCATTTAAAAGAGAAAGGCGTCCATCGCTTCGCGTTTTATGGGTTACCGGCCACCAGCGGCAAGCGCTGGGCCGTTGAGCGAGAACACGCGTTTTGCCAGCTGGTCGCACAGGAGAAGTATCGCGGCGTGGTGTACCAGGGGCTGGAGACCGCGCCGGAAAACTGGCAGCACGCGCAAAACCGCCTGGCGGACTGGCTGCAAACGCTGCCGCCGCAAACCGGTATTATCGCCGTGACGGACGCTCGCGCGCGGCACGTGCTGCAGGTCTGCGAACACTTACACATTCCGGTGCCCGAAAAGCTGTGTGTGATTGGCATAGATAACGAAGAACTGACCCGCTATCTGTCTCGCGTGGCGCTCTCCTCCGTTGCTCAGGGCACGCGTCAGATGGGCTATCAGGCGGCGAAGCTGCTGCATCGTCTGCTGGATAAAGAATCTCTGCCGCTTCAGCGTTTGCTCGTGCCTCCTGTCCGCGTGGTGGAGCGTCGCTCAACCGATTATCGCTCCTTAAGCGACCCGGCCGTCATTCAGGCCATGCACTACATTCGCAACCACGCCTGCAAAGGAATTAAGGTCGATCAGGTGCTGGATTCGGTGGGCATTTCGCGTTCGAATCTGGAGAAGCGTTTTAAAGAAGAGGTGGGCGAAACCATTCATGCCGTCATTCATGCTGAAAAGCTGGAGAAAGCACGCAGCCTGCTCATTTCCACGTCGCTGTCGATTAACGAAATCTCGCAGATGTGCGGTTACCCGTCTCTGCAATATTTCTATTCGGTGTTCCGCAAAGAGTATGACACCACGCCGAAGGAGTATCGGGATCGCCACAGCGAGGTGCTGATCTAGAAAAGAAAACGCCTTCCGGTGGAAGGCGTTTTTTTGAGATTACATATGGGCGGCGATTAAGCGCTGGTTATCCTGGTACATGGCGAACAGATAGTTGTTATAGCTCTGTCCCTTTGTCGAATAACCTTTCAGCTTGTGGATCATCGTACTGGCCGTCACTTCCTGGTCCGCTTTACGCAGCTGAGCGCGTGATTTACGGAAAGATGAGTAGGCCGGGTGCGTGTTCAGATTCACTACGTAAGCGCTGACGGAATCTTTCACAGATTCAAACTGCGAATAGCCTTTCACCTTGCCAGGGGCATTATTACAACGACCTTTCACACATTTCATGCCGAAAAGGTTGTTGTTGCTACGCGCAAGCTTAGACGTCCCCCAGCCGCTTTCGGCAGCAGCCATGGTCGCAACCATGCTTCCCGGGATGATATCAACACGCTCAAGGAGAGCATTCCACGGCACACGACGGGTGTTACCGTTCCAGCTCAGCTTGTAGCGCTTCGTGATATCTTTCAGACGCGCGCGCTCTGATGGCGACCAGCGGCTATCGTACTGTTTGGAAATCAGCCAGTTACGATCCGCAGTAATCGCGGCATTTTGACTCGTGATGTAAGGCATTACCGTCCGGAGAAACGCTTTTTTCCTTGGTGTTCCGGAAGGGTATTTTCGCAAATCAGGAAGTGAACTACTCTTTGCACTATTGCGAGAATACTCTTGTTTACTGCTAACCTTACTACTTGTCGTCTTTATTACGTGGGCTTTCTTACTCGTTGTATCCGTGTGCGTCTTCGCAAGCACCTCACCCGAAAATGCCGTGGTGAGTAACATGAGTATCGCAGCCCCATATCGTCGAATGGGAGTCGATATCATTAGGTCTCCTGGTCGGATGTAATCATCCCAACACCTTATTTTTTTCACAAATTTGAGAGCGGAATCTCAAATCATATCAAAAATAGACTTCAAGAGCACGTATAGAAATAGTCCAATTCCGAAACTATGTCACCTGAAACTTGCTCATAAAAACATCATTCCACAAAAACTGTGTGCGCTATCGCAGATAACTGCCTAATTTTGCGCGAGATCACTCATCCTCACGCATCCTCCTGGCAGAAAGCGACAGGGGATGAGTTTCATCCCCCCGCCTGATGGCACACTGGTCAAAAATGCCGCGACAGGAAAAAGGAATGAAACGTACCGCATTAGCCTTTCTGATGTTACCCGCACTGGCACATGCCGACTGGTCATCGCCGGGGTTTAACGCATTTACCGCCGAAGGCACCGGTGTCTTCACCAGCCAGGCAAAGCTTGCGAAGGGTACGCGTCCTCTGACGCTGAGTTTTGACAAGACGTGCTGGCAGCCTGCGGATGCGATAAAACTCAATGAGATGCTGTCGCTCAAGCCCTGTGACGGCACGCCGCCGCAGTGGCGCCTTTTCCGCGACGGTGACTACCAGATGCGGATTGATACCCGCTCCGGCACGCCCACCCTCATGCTGACGATTCAGAGTACCGCAGAACAGCCGGTTGCAAACGTTATCCGCCAGTGTCCGAAGTGGGACGGCAAACCGCTGACGCTGGACATCAGCAGTACCTTCCCGGAAGGCTCCGTGGTGCGCGACTACTACAGTAAACAGACGGCGACGGTGCAGAATGGAAAAATCACCCTGCAGCCAGCCGCTAACAGTAACGGCCTGCTGCTGCTTGAGCGCGCCGAAACCGACAGGCCGGCGCCGTTTAGCTGGCAAAACGCCACCGTCTATTTTGTGCTGACCGACCGTTATGTGAATGGTGACCCGGGCAACGACAACAGCTACGGTCGTCATAAAGACGGTATGCAAGAGATTGGCACCTTCCACGGCGGGGATCTCAAAGGACTTGCCGGCAAGCTCGATTATTTACAGCAGTTGGGGGTGAACGCGCTCTGGATAAGCTCCCCGCTTGAGCAGATCCACGGCTGGGTAGGCGGTGGCACCAAAGGAGATTTCCCCCACTACGCCTATCACGGCTACTACACCCAGGACTGGACCAGGCTCGACGCCAACATGGGCACCGAAGATGATTTACGCCATCTTGTCGACGAAGCGCACAAGCGCGGGATCCGCGTTCTGTTTGATATCGTTATGAACCACGTTGGCTATGCCACGCTGGCAGACATGCAGGAATTTCAGTTTGGTGCCCTGTACCTTCAGGGTGATGAGCTGAAAAAGACGCTGGGAGAACGCTGGACGGACTGGAAGCCGGGCGCGGGCCAAAGCTGGCACAGCTTTAACGACTACATCAACTTTAGCGACAAAGCCGCATGGGAGAAATGGTGGGGCAAGAAATGGATCCGCACGGACATCGGCGATTACGACAACCCTGGCTTCGACGATTTGACCATGTCGCTGGCATTTCTGCCGGATCTGAAAACGGAATCCACGACGCCTTCCGGATTGCCTAACTTTTACCAACACAAGCCCGACACCCGCGCGAAGGCCATCCCGGGATATACCCCGCGCGATTATCTGACCCACTGGCTGAGCCAGTGGGTACGCGACTACGGCATCGACGGTTTCCGGGTGGATACGGCGAAACACGTTGAGCTTGCGGCCTGGCAACAGCTGAAAGACCAGGCAAGCCAGGCGCTGGCCGCCTGGAAAGGGGCGAACCCGGACAAAAAGCTCGACAACGCACCCTTCTGGATGACCGGGGAATCCTGGGGCCACGGGGTGATGCAAAGCGATTATTACCGCCACGGTTTTGATGCGATGATTAACTTTGACTATCAGGAGCAGGCGGCAAAAGCGGTGGATTGTCTGGCAGATATGGATCTCACCTGGCAGCAGATGGCGGAAAAGCTGCAAAGCTTCAACGTGCTGAGCTATCTCTCATCACACGATACGCGTCTGTTCCGCGAAGGGGGCCAGCGAGCTGCGGAGCTGCTTCTGTTAGCACCGGGCAGCGTACAAATCTATTACGGGGATGAATCCGAGCGTCCGTTCGGGCCGACAGGTTCTGACCCATTACAGGGCACCCGATCAGATATGAACTGGCAGGACGTCACGGGCAAGCAGGCCCTAACCGTCGCCCACTGGCAAACGCTGGGTCAGTTCCGCGCCCGCCATCCGGCGATCGGTGAAGGCAAGCAAACCACATTGTCGCTGAAAGAGGGATATGGCTTCGTGCGAGAGCACAAGGGCGATAAGGTGATGGTGGTATGGGCAGGTAATCAATAATTCTCCCCCACCCTAACCCTCTCCCCGCAGGGGAGAGGGAACCGCACGGCGCCGTCTTTTCCCCTTCTCCCTCTTGGAAGAGGGTCGGGGTGAGGCAAAATCCACCAGAACTATTCACTGTATAAATCCAACTCCGCCATACAAAACAACAAATCCGACCACATCACCCGATTTGCACCAGCACGGTGCTAGCGTTATGGTTACCCACTTTCAAAATAAGCTCGACAGATCACCTGCTATGACGTTTTCACTTTTCGGCGACAAATTTACCCGCCATTCAGGCATTACTCGCCTGATGGAGGACCTCAACGACGGGCTGCGCACACCGGGCGCAATCATGCTCGGCGGCGGAAACCCGGCTCAAATTCCGGAGATGAATACCTATTTCCAGACGCTGCTCGCTCAGATGCTGGAAAGCGGCAAAGCAACCGATGCGCTTTGCAATTACGACGGCCCGCAGGGGAAAACTGAACTGCTGGCACTCCTCGCCGAAATGCTGCGTGACGAGCTGGGTTGGGATATCGAACCACAGAATATTGCACTGACAAACGGCAGCCAGAGCGCGTTTTTCTACTTGTTTAACCTGTTCGCAGGGCGTCGCGCCGACGGCACCACCAAAAAAGTGCTGTTCCCGCTGGCGCCGGAGTATATCGGCTACGCCGATTCCGGCCTGGAAGAGGATTTGTTCGTCTCCGCGCGCCCGAACATCGAGCTGCTGCCGGAAGGCCAGTTCAAATATCACGTCGATTTTGAACACCTGCATATTGGTGAAGAGACGGGCATGATCTGCGTATCGCGTCCGACTAACCCAACGGGCAACGTGATCACCGACGACGAACTGATGAAGCTGGATGCGCTGGCGAATCAGCACGGCATTCCGCTGGTGATCGATAACGCCTACGGCGTGCCGTTCCCGGGCATTATCTTCAGCGAAGCACGTCCGCTGTGGAACCCGAACATTGTCCTGTGCATGAGCCTCTCTAAGCTGGGTCTGCCGGGCAGCCGCTGCGGCATCATCATCGCCAACGAGAAAATCATCACCGCCATTACCAATATGAACGGCATTATCAGCCTTTCACCGGGCGGCATTGGCCCGGCGATGATGTGCGAAATGATTAAGCGCAACGATCTGCTGCGTCTGTCTAATGACGTGATCAAGCCATTCTATTACCAGCGCGTTCAGGAGACGATTGCGATACTTCGCCGCTACTTGCCGGAAGAACGCTGCCTGATCCACAAGCCTGAAGGGGCGATTTTCCTGTGGCTGTGGTTTAAGGATTTGCCTATCACCACCGAACTGCTCTACCAGCGCCTGAAAAAGCGCGGCGTGCTGATGGTACCAGGCGATTATTTCTTCCCGGGACTGGATAAGCCGTGGCCGCATACACACCAGTGCATGCGCATGAACTACGTGCCCGATCCGGAAAAAATCGAAGCGGGTGTTAAAATTCTCGCCGAAGAAATTGAAAAAGCCTGGCGCGAAGACGGTCAGTAAGTTCTTACGCCAGATTATGCAGCCGTTCGGCGCGTAGTCTGGCAGGATCAACGCATCGCAACGCGTGGGTTGGACAGGCCTCCACGCAGGCCGGTCCGCCTTCGCGTTGCAGGCATAAATCACATTTCAGCGCCTGCGCCCTATTTCCCTCCAGGCGCACCTGCATCGCCCCGAACGGACACGCCACCATACAGCTTTTGCACCCAATGCAGCGCGTCTGCTCAACGAGCCAGGCTCCCGCCGTACGACTGATGGCATGGGTTGGGCAGACGTTAGCACAAGGCGCGTCCTCGCACTGATGGCAACCCACTGCCGTTGTGTAGTCGTCCCCCTTAACCACCCGAAGGCGGGGCGTAAAGGCATGAGCGGAGACGGCGTCCTGATGCGACACCGCGCAGGCCACTTCGCAGGTGCGGCACCCAATGCATTTTTCCGCATCCGCCACGATAAATCGGTTCATCTGTTACGCCTCGCGCACGTTAAAATCCAGTTCTTTTGAGATAGCCGCTGGCGCTACCGTCGGAATCAGAATGAATGTAAGCTGGATAAAACATAACGACTCCTGATATCCGTGCTTAATTCCCACCCGTCGCCAAATACGGGCGAGAGTGCACGGTTTAATTTTCTTTAAGAATGATACACATGATGCACACCTTTATTGATGGCGCAGATCGCATTAGCGTATCAGGAATATTAATGAGGAAGTCATGACGGGAAGGGAAAACGGAAGATCGGTACTCTCAAATATGCCCGGCGGCGCTTCGCTTGCTCGGGCCTACGTAAAACTGCGATGGCAGTCCATGTAGGCCGGGTAAGGCGAAGCCGCCACCCGGCTTTAACGCATCAGAAACGCCAGGTCAGGCCGGTCATCAGCGCGAAGCTGTCGTCGCGGTCGATCATCGGGCTGTTCTTCACGTCGTCAGGCAATACGGTGTAGACCGCGCTGGCGTTGAGATACAGCTTCTGGGTTAACTGATATTTGGCCGCCAGGCCAACGTATGGCGTCCAGCTGTCACCGGCGGTGTATTCATCCAGACCTGAGCGGCGAGACTCGCTGCCGGATACGCCGTAGTAGTAGTCGTTATAGCTTTCGTCGCTATAGAAAATACCGACAGAGGGCGTCAGGGTCAGGCGTTCCATCCTGATTGGACGGAAGTAAGAAACCTCGCCGATCATACCGCCGCTTTCATCCGTGGCATCACCGGAGACCGCCACTTTCAGAGAACCCCAGCTTTCGTGGCGGTAGTAAGCGCCGCCGAGGAAGGCAGAGGCTTTACGCTCATCAAGCTGTTTCATCTGATGGTCGTCGTTGTCATCTGGATCGAAATGCAGCGGCATCCACGATGCGGTCAGGCTGAGTTCATTTTTTGCATCTTTCCCCAGGATCCATCCGCCCGTGGTCTGGCGAACATAAAAGTTGTCGCCTTCGTAACTAATTAACGGTACTGCGGTCGTATTTTCGTTATAGCCTTTGTAAGGAGACTCATTAAATACAGCCCCCGCTCCTAGTGAAAAGTCACCGGCCATTGCTGAGGATGTTGCAAATAACGTGGCCGCGATGAGTAAATTGTATTTAATAGTCATTACATGTAATCCATTAAAATGCCAAACAAGCGAGGCGCATAATAATAGTTACAAATTTGCCAATGCAACGCTGTGGTTTATATAATATTATATATAAAATCATATAGATGGGTGTGCAGGATGAGTAATTTACAGCTGAAGCCACGCGAATTAAAAATCATATCCGTCATCGCCGCAACTCGCAGCATTGGTGATGCCGCCGCCCTGCTGGGCATGGCGCAGGCCAACGTCAGCAAATATCTGTCTGATTTTGAAACACGGGTTGGACTCAAGGTTTTTGAACGCACCACGCGTCAACTGGCGCTTACTCAGTTCGGTGAAGCGTTACTTCCCTATGTTAACGCCACGCTGGATAAAAATACTCAACTTGTTAATTTCATTGCGGATTACAAGCATGAAAAACGCGGAAAAGTCACGATTTACGCCCCTACGGGTATCGTGACCTATCTGTCGCGGCATGTGATCCACAAAATCAATGATATCGGTGACATCCGCATATCCCTGAAAACGTACAATCTGGATCGCAATGAATTTGCGGAAGGTGTTTCGTTTCCAGATGATTGCGATATTTTAATTACCTATGCGCAGCCGAAAGATGAAAGCCTGGTCGCCAGCGTGTTGACAAAATATTCCGTTACGGCATTCGCAACCGTTGAGTATTTAAATAAACACCCCTTAAAGGGACCTGAAGATTTAATTAATCATTCCTGTATTCTCATTGACTCCATGCTGGTCGATGATGCAAATATCTGGCGTTTCCGCGTGCACGGCAGTGATAGCGTGCATGACTACCGGGTGACCGGTAATTATATTTGCGACAATACGCAGACGGCCCTGGAGCTGGCAAGAAATAATCTTGGGATTGTTTTTGCGCCAAAAGAGAGTCTGAAAAAAGAATTAACGCAAGGGATGCTGGTCCCCTGCTTCCCGCACCAGGAAGAGTGGTGGCTCGATCTGACGGCCATCTTCCGCAAACGCGAATACCAGCCCTGGCGCGTGCAATACGTTCTGGATGGCGTTCTGAACTGCCTGCGCCAGCAAATTGCTCAGGCCGCCCATGGACGGCCTGAGCTGGGCGATTAGAACAGCCCCAGCGGTTTATCGGAATAGCTGACCAGCAAACATTTCGTCTGCTGGTAATGCTCCAGCATCATCTTGTGGGTTTCACGCCCGATGCCCGATTGCTTATAACCGCCAAATGCCGCGTGCGCAGGATAGGCGTGGTAGCAGTTGGTCCATACGCGCCCGGCCTGAATGCCTCTGCCCATTTTATAGGCCAGATTACCGTTGCGGCTCCAGACGCCTGCCCCCAGGCCATACGGCGTGTCGTTGGCAATCTCCAGCGCCTCCTCCATCGTTTTGAAGGTGGTCACGGCCAGCACCGGTCCGAAAATTTCCTCCTGGAAGACGCGCATGTTGTTCTGACCGAACAGGATCGTTGGCTCCAGGTAATACCCTTCCTGCAGATCCCCACCGAGCACCTTACGGCGACCGCCGGTCAGAATATCCGCCCCCTCTTTCTTGCCGATATCGATGTAGTTGAGGATGGTTTCCAGCTGTCCATGCGAGACCTGCGCCCCCATCTGCGTCACGTTATCGAGCGGGTTACCGCTGCGGATAGACTCGACGCGGCGAATGGCCCGCTCCATAAAGCGCTCATAGATGGACTCCTGCACCAGCGCGCGGCTTGGGCAGGTGCAGACTTCGCCCTGGTTAAACGCAAACAGCGCAAACCCTTCTAGGGCTTTATCAAAGAAGGCATCCTCTTCCTCCATCACGTCCGCGAAGAAGATGTTCGGGGATTTCCCGCCCAGCTCCAGGGTCACGGGAATGATGTTCTGCGTGGCGTACTGCATAATCTGCTGGCCCACTTCCGTCGACCCGGTAAACGCCACTTTAGCGATCCGTTTCGAGGTAGCCAGATATTCCCCTATCTCACCGCCCGCACCGTTGACCACGTTAATCACGCCCGGCGGCAGAAGGTCGCCAACGATTTCCATCAGCAGCAGTACCGAGAGCGGGGTCAGACGCGCCGGTTTCAGCACAATGCAGTTGCCGGCCGCCAGCGCGGGCGCCATTTTCCAGCTCGCCATCAGCAGCGGGAAGTTCCACGGAATGATTTGCCCGACGACGCCCAGCGGTTCGTGGAAATGATACGCCACGGTGTCGCTGTCTACCTCGCTTATTCCGCCCTCCTGAGCGCGAATGCAGGAGGCAAAATAGCGGAAGTGGTCGATGGCCAGCGGCACGTCTGCCGCCATCGTTTCCCGGATCGGCTTGCCGTTATCCCAGGTTTCCGCCGTCGCCAGCAGCTCCAGATTCTGCTCCATCCGGTCAGCGATTTTGAACAAAATAGCCGCGCGGTCCTGAACGGAGGTATGGCCCCATTTATCTTTCGCTTTGTGCGCCGCATCCAGCGCCAGATCGATATCGCGCTTGCCGGAGCTGGCTATTTCGCACAGCGGCTGGCCGGTTACGGGGGTCAGGTTGGAATAGTATTCGCCGTCGACGGGAGCTACCCAGTCGCCGCCAATAAAGTTGTCATAACGAGGCTTCAGCTTGAGGGGAAAACCATACTCGCCGGGCTGGATACGCGATGAGGGAGGATTGTTTGTCATGACCGTCTCCTTGCTGTTGGTGTACAACAAGGGTAGTTCCGGCTGGCGTTTTTCTCGCCAGTGGGTGACGGGTTTACGAGCCGTATCACGGATTACCGTACTTTACGTTTCGTTTCTGCCACTGAGCCATACTTAACAAGTCAAGAGCTCATAAGGAACGATGCGATGCAGCTATTTATCGGTTTTGACGTAGGCGGAACCCATATCAAGCACGGCGTGATTGATGAAAATGGCAAGGAGCTGACGACAGACGAGTACGATACCCCTGAGGATAAAAACACCTTCAAAAAGAAGTGGAAAGCGGTAGTTGAAGCGTATCAGGACGAATACGATATCGTCGGTATCGGCGTGAGCTTTCCCGGCCATATTAATCACCATAGCGGCGAAGCGGCTAAAGCGGGCGCGCTCGACTATCTCGACAGCGAAAACCTGTGCGAACTCTTCTCCGATCTGACCGATCTTCCCGTCACCGTGGAAAACGACGCCAACTGTGCAGCGCTGGGCGAGCGCTGGCAGGGCGCGGGTAAGGATTACGAGCATTTCGTCTGTATCACCATTGGCACGGGCATCGGTGGCGGGATTGTGATGGAAGGCGATCTCTATCGCGGGTCGCATTACCGCGCCGGCGAATTTGGCGTGCTGCCCGTGGGGGACCAGGGCGAACCGATGCACGAGGTTGCGTCTGCCAGCGGCCTGATGAAAGCCTGCCGCCGCGCGCTGGCCGTTTCAGAAGAAGAAATGCCTGACGGCAAGGAGCTGTTTAAACGTATGGAGAGCGACGTGCATCTGCGCGAAGCTATTGAAGCCTGGGCGCATTTTCTCTCGCGCGGCATTTATAGCGTGATCTCGATGTTCGATCCACAGGCAGTGCTGATTGGCGGAGGGGTAAGCGAGCAGGAGAAAATCTATCTCCTGCTCGATAAGTACCTGGAGCGATTCGAGGAATGGGAAGCACTCAAAGTGCCCATTCTGCCCTGCGAGCTGGGTAACCAGGCAGGAAGACTGGGCGCGGTATGGCTGGCAAAGCAAAAACTCTCCCGCCACACGTAGCGCTCAGGGAAATAGCTGCGCGTCACGAAGCAGATGGTCATTACCCCGACGGCGGGTAAAGCCGATACGGTTGAAATATTCCAGGATCTGTATCGCCAGCTTGCGGCCCACGTTCAGTCGATCGCGGAAATCGGCTGCGCAGGTAGAGCCCCGCTCCTGATCCAGCTCGCGGATCAGGTTCGCAAACGCCACAATGCGATCGTTACGGTAATAACGATCTTTCACGATCGCGACTATCAGCCCCTGCTGCGCCGCATGGCGCAATACCTGACGCATTACCTGCTCGTCGGTATTCGTTTCGCGGGCCAGATCGCGAACCCACCACGGCTCATCGCCAAACAGCGAGGCCACTTTTTGCCATACCGCTTCTTGCTCTGCGGTAAACCCGGCCTTGTGATCCGGCAGATGCAGCCAGCCGTGATGGCTTTTGATCGCCCCGCTTTCGCGCATGTTTTCAATCAGCAGCAGCACCAGCGCATCGTCTTCCATCGGCAGCGCCATGCGCCGCAGACGCTCACGACCCGGGCCAGGCTCATCCTGATGCTGTTCATGGTACGTTGCGAGCGTGCTCAGTATCTTACGCTGCCAGTTCGCAGCAACCGGGGCGTTTAGCAGACTGTTTCCAGCCTGAATAAAGCCCGGCTGCTGGGCCAGCAGGCGTAACCCTTCCTCGCTCAGCTGGCGTGCCCATGCAAAATCACGCAGGCTCACCGCACCGCGCTCAAGATGCACCCGCAGCGCGGCGTTATCATCGCTGGCCTGCGCCAGAGCAGCCAGCCACTGCAGATATTCAGGTTTACGCTTGCCGCGTCGAGGTGGATTCAGCGCGACCACCCGTGCCCCGGCAAGCGTTTCCCGCGCGGAAATATCACGCAGAACCAGACGATCGTTGTCTGCAAGCCAGAGCGGTGAATCGAATACCAGTTCGGCAAGGTCGTTTTCCAGCAGCGACACGCGTCCGGTGATATGGCTGGCCGCGTGGTGAATATGCAGCGGCTGCCATTGGGTCAGGGGCACGTTTGTCTGCAGGCAAACAATGACGCGTTCAGACGGCTCAGGTGGGGCATCGGCCAGCAGCCAGTCGCCGCGGTTAAGCTGCTCTTTTTCCGCATCCCCGGCAATGTTCAGCGCGATCCGCTGCCCGGCATGAGCACGCTCCGCGGGCTGGTTTTGCGCATGTAAGCCGCGCACGCGCATCGGCTTGTTAACGCCCGTCAGCCAGAGCGTATCACCTACGTTCACTTCACCGCTCAGCGCCGTACCGGTCACCACCAGCCCCGCGCCTTTGACGGTAAACGCCCGGTCAATTGCCAGACGGAAGCGGTGATGGCTGGCGTGGTCACGCGACGAAAGCTGCCGTAAGTGGTGGCGAAGTTCATCGATACCGCGCCCTTCTGTCGCCACGGTGACAAAAAGTGGTGCATCGGCAAAACCATACTCCTGCAAGGTCGCCTGTACCGCTTCGCGCACCTCGCTGACGCGTGCGTCATCCACGCGATCGGCTTTGGTGAGCGCCACGGTCAGCTGCGGGTTGCCGGTCAGTTGCAGGATCGCCAGGTGCTCGCGGGTTTGCGCCATCACGCCGTCATCACAGGCCACCACCAGCAGGGCATGATCGATGCCGCCCACGCCCGCCAGCATGTTAGACAGAAACTTTTCATGCCCCGGTACATCTATAAAACCCAGTACGCGACCGTCAGGCTGGGGCCAGTAGGCATAGCCCAGATCGATGGTCATACCGCGCTTTTTCTCTTCCGGCAGGCGGTCGGCGTTTATGCCGGTAATCGCCTGCAGTAGCGTGGTTTTTCCGTGGTCGACATGACCGGCGGTGGCAATAATCATTTCAACAACATCTCCAGAAATCGCTCTTCATCTTCAAGGCAGCGCAGATCCAGCCACATTCGGCCATCGTAAATCCGCCCGATAACCGGCGCGGGCAGGCCACGCCAGCGCGACGACAGGGCTTCAAGGTGGCTGCCGCGCCCGTCACGCGGGGTGAACGTGAGCGCTTCACTCGGCAGCCTGTCCACCGGCAGCGAACCGCTGCCAATCTGCGACTGGCAGGGTTCAATGCGAACGTCAAAATCGGGGTAGCACGGGGCAATGCGCGGCAGCAGTAATACGGCCTGGGCGCGAATCGAAGCGGCATCGCGGGTTAACAGACGCAGCGTGGGCAGGCGGTCGGCCAGTTTCTCCGGATGGAGATAGAGCCGCAGCGTCGCCTCCAGCGCGGCAAGCGTCATTTTATCGGCTCGCAGGGCGCGCTTGAGCGGATGCTGCTGGAGCTGCGCAATCAGCTCGCGCTTGCCGACGATAATCCCGGCCTGCGGCCCGCCAAGCAGCTTGTCGCCGGAAAAGCTGACCAGGCTGACGCCTGCGGCAATCATCTCTTGCGGCATCGGCTCTTTGGGCAGCCCGTAAAGGCTCAGATCCACCAGCGAGCCGCTGCCGAGATCGGCAATCACCGGAATATTCAGTTCGCGGCCAATCGCCGCCAGCTCGCCCTCTTCAACCGTTTTGGTGAAGCCTTCAATATGATAATTGCTGGTGTGAACCTTCATCAGCAGGGCGGTATTTTCATTCACCGCCGCGCGATAATCTTTCGCATGGGTGCGGTTGGTAGTGCCCACCTCATGCAGCGTGCAGCCCGCCTGGCGCATCACGTCCGGAATACGAAACGCCCCGCCAATCTCCACCAGCTCGCCGCGGGAAACCACCACCTCTTTGCCGCTGGCGGTGGCCGCCAGCATCAGCAGCACCGCTGCGGCGTTGTTATTCACAATGCAGGCATCTTCCGCGCCGGTCAGCTGGCACAGCAGGTCCGCCAGCGCCCGGTCACGATGCCCGCGTCCGGCGCCGTCCAGATCGTACTCCAGCGTCACGGGCGCCCGCATGGCCTGTACAACCGCAGCCACCGCTTCTTCCGCCTGCTGCGCGCGTCCCAGGTTGGTATGCAGGACGGTACCGGTCAGGTTAATCACCGGGCGTAACGCGCTTTGCGCTTTCTCATCCAGCCGGTGCTCAACTTCCTGCTCCCACGCCGCGCACCAGTCGGGCAAGGCGTTTTCTGCCTGAATAGCGCATCGGGCTTCGTCCTGAAGCAGGCGTAACATTTCCACCGTCGCGGTATGGCCGAAACGCTCAACTGCAGCATGAATGCGGGGCTCGCGAAGGAGACGGTCGGTAGCGGGGATCTGGCTGTACAGCGAACGATGAGTAGTCATGAAAGCGCCTGGCGAGTAAATATCTTCCCCCCTCCCGACGGGAGAGGGAGTTAACATGTGGAGGGATTGTACCGCCTCCGACGCCGAAGTGTTATAACCCGCATCAAGCCTTTGGCGGTTCGGTACGGGCAAAGCTCTCGCGGCTAAAAAGCGTGTCTGCAAGTTTCACCAGCAGCGGACGGTCGACGCACCAGCCAGGGGAAACCCGGCGGAAGTTGAGATAGCCGATGGCGCAGGCGATAGCGATAGTTGCCAGGTTCAGGCTGTCTGTTTGAATCTTTCCTTCCCGGATGAGCTGTTCGCACCTGTCCAGGCTGCGGCTGATTTTTTCCCGCTGGCGTAACAGTTCCGCTTCCGACTGCTGGGCGACGGGCCTTGCCTGTTCACGCACGGAGGTTAACGCCGCATCCATAATGCCATCGGCCAGGGCTTCAATTTGCTTCACTGCCAGCGCCGCTTTTGGGTCAGCCGGCAGCATTGCCGGGGCAACGCCCAGCAGCTCGATATACTCCGCAATAATCGGGGAATCGAACCAGTATTCGCCCTCGTCCGTCACCAGCGCCGGGACTTTCCCCAGCGGGTTGTACTGCGTGACGCCGTTTTCAGCGTTGTAGGGCTGTTCATTGATGAATTCAAATTCAATCCCTTTCTCCAGCAGGAGAATCGAGATCTTTCGCACGAAGGGACTGGTGTAGCTACCGATGAGTTTCATTGCCTGATCCTTGATGCCGGAAAAAAATCAGTATGGATCAAGCGATGAAAAAAGGGCAGGTTTGCGTGTCGCATTCCTGCCCCGGAAGGATTAGTGATCGAGATAGAGGTAGTGCATCCAGCTGGTCATGCGCAGCAATACTTTACGCATCACCGAGACGTGGGCGAAATGGTCCGAGTAGACCGCCACCTGGGCATAGATACCGTCTGGCAGGGCATCGACATCGGCGTTAGGCTCCAGCTCAATCAACGCCTGTACGCCATCCGTACCCGGCACGACTGTCAGTGCCTGCAGCGCACCCTGTGCCTGATAAGACCCGCCTGGCACTACTGGCAGAACGCTGGTGAGCTTACCGGTAAACACCTGACCCGGGAGTGCGTTAAACACCACTTCCGCTTCATCGCCCGGCTTCAGACGCAACAGCGAGTTCTGGCGGAACTGGGCCACAATCTGACGCTTCTGTTCAGGAATAAAGACCATCACCGGACGCAAAGGCAGCGCGGCGGCATAGGTCCCCGGACGAATCAGCACCTGGGTGATATAACCATTGCTCGGCGCACGCACCACGGTCTGATCCAGGTTGTATTTCGCTTCAGCAAGCTGCGCGCGTAAGGAGGCAATCTGCGACTGCTCGCCGTTCACCATGCTGTCCAGCTGGCTTTGAATTTGCGTCTGTTCAGCAACGGAGCCTTTCACCAGCGCATCCTGCGCGAGATAGTTCTGCCGCGCGTTGTCGATATCGCTTTCAGAGAACGGATTCACCTTCGCCTGACTGCCTTTCAGGTAGCGCTGATAATCTTTATACAGGCGGTCACGCTCTGCGGAGACGCGCGTCGTATTGGCGACGGCTTCCGCCAGCTGCGCTTTAAGATTGTCGATATTATGCGTCGCGGTCACCAGGTCGGCCTGGAGTCTGTCGACGCGCGCCTGATAGCGGCCCGGATCCAGTTTAAATAACACTTCGCCTTTTTTAATGAGCTGGTTATTTTTATCGGTCACTTCACTAACCACCCCGGTAACCTGCGGCGTAATCGGAATAGAAATAACCGCTTTTTGCGCCGTAAAGGTGTACGGATGGTTATAGTTCATTAACAGAATAAGTCCGGCAACAATAAACACCCCGCCTAATGTTGCGGTGGCAAGCGTCCACTGGTTTACCGGAATGCGGAATATTTTAAAGATGGCCCAGGCAAATGCCACGTAGGTCAAAATAATCAACAGATCCATGATTAGCGCTCCAGCGTGTTATTATCAGCAGCAGGCTTTACCGCGGCCAGCTTTTGTTCTAATTCTGCCACGCGTTTGGCCAGCGCATCCATGCCCGGAACCTCATCAGGCTTGGTGATGTGGTTTTGCATCCCCCAGCCGCGATCTTCACGGTACAGCGTGGCCCATATCCACAGGAACGGCCAGATGGCATGGAGCGTAAACAGGCTAATCCAGCCTGCCGTATGAATCGCATCGGCATGCGGATGGTTACGCTTTTTGGCCATATTATAAGGAATGTCATGGATGGCGATGATTCCATAAAACAGAACCAGAAATACAAAAATCAATACGCCCAGCGCAAAATAGTTGAGAAACATATTCTCCTCACTTAAACAACGTCAACTCATTGAATTAATAAAACAGTACGCAACCTAATTAATTTATTTTAAAATACATAAGGTATACTGGTTATTTCAGAGCCGGGGAGTATCGGTTTTTATAATATCTCCGTGCAAGTTTATAAGCGTGTCAAAATATATCCTGAATAATAATATACTTAACCTTACAATATGAGCGTAATCCACCTTTTAACTTTTCGCCATACCACACATCAAAAGTGGTTTTTTAGCTTAACGTGTCGCGCTATGCCATCCTGACGCCGAATCGCTAAGCAGAGTTTGCCCCCGATCACAGCCGGAGAAATCTGCATAAAAATATTTTGTGAAATCAGTCACAATCCAGAAACAAACACACAAAACAAAAGTGCGACAACCATCACAGAAAAGAGTGGTTTTTGCCGCATTTCTCGCCGTCGTATTTTTTTTGCCCACCTTTTTTGTGACCAGGATCACCTCATAGGCATCCACACCCCCCACCTTTACGTGATATGCGTCACACAAATTTTCACTGTCTGGACAGTTGAACGATTCAGTGCCAGATTTCACAGCATCAGAACAGGGCCCGGCTACCTCTGCCGCCTCATTAACAATAAACCTCGGGCCGCAAGCCTAAGCGTAAACAGAAGAAGGGGTGTTTTATGTCATCCGATTTCAAGATCAAAGTTCAAAGCTTTGGTCGTTTCCTCAGCAACATGGTGATGCCAAATATCGGCGCGTTTATCGCGTGGGGTATCATCACTGCATTGTTCATTCCGACAGGGTGGTTGCCTAACGAAACGCTGGCGAAACTTGTTGGCCCAATGATTACCTATCTCCTTCCGCTGCTCATCGGTTTCACCGGTGGTCGTCTGGTGGGCGGTGACCGTGGTGGCGTAGTGGGCGCTATCACGACCATGGGTGTTATCGTCGGTGCGGATATGCCGATGTTCCTCGGAGCAATGATTGCCGGTCCTCTGGGCGGCTGGGCGATTAAGAAATTCGACGTCTGGGTTGATGGTAAGATCAAATCCGGCTTCGAAATGCTGGTGAACAACTTCTCTGCGGGCATCATCGGGATGATCCTCGCGATTCTGGCGTTCCTCGGCATTGGCCCTGCGGTTGAAGTACTGTCCAAAATTCTGGCGGCAGGCGTTAACTTCATGGTTGCGCACGACATGCTGCCGCTGGCGTCTATCTTCGTTGAACCGGCGAAAATCCTGTTCCTGAACAACGCCATCAACCACGGCATCTTCTCGCCGCTGGGTATTCAGCAGTCTCACGATCTCGGCAAGTCTATCTTCTTCCTGATTGAAGCTAACCCGGGTCCGGGTATGGGCGTTCTGCTGGCGTACATGTTCTTTGGTCGCGGCAGCGCTAAGCAGTCTGCTGGCGGTGCGGCAATCATTCACTTCCTGGGCGGTATTCACGAAATTTACTTCCCGTACGTGCTGATGAACCCACGTCTGATCCTGGCCGTTATCCTTGGCGGTATGACCGGCGTGTTCACCCTGAGCGTGCTGGGCGGCGGTCTGGTGTCTCCAGCCTCTCCGGGTTCTATCCTGGCGGTGCTGGCGATGACGCCAAAAGGGGCGTACTTCGCGAACATCGCGGCCATCTGTGCGGCAATGGCGGTCTCATTCGTGGTCTCTTCTATCCTGCTGAAAACCAGCAAAGTGAAAGAAGACGACGATATTGAAGCGGCGACCCGTCGTATGCACGACATGAAAGCCGAATCCAAAGGCGCGACCCCGCTGGCGGCTGGTGATGTCTCTAACGACCTGAGCCACGTGCGTAAAATCATCGTTGCCTGTGACGCCGGTATGGGTTCCAGCGCAATGGGTGCAGGCGTGCTGCGTAAGAAAGTGCAGGATGCGGGCCTGACCAACATCTCCGTCACCAACAGCGCCATTAACAGCCTGCCGCCGGACGTTGACCTGGTCATCACGCACCGCGACCTGACTGAACGCGCCATGCGCCAGGTACCGCAGGCACAGCACATTTCGCTGACTAACTTCCTCGACAGCGGCCTGTACACCAGCCTGACCGAACGTCTGGTTGCGGCGCAGCGTCACGAAGACAACGAAGTGAAAGTGCGCTCAAGCCTGCAGGACAGCTTTGACGAGAGCAACGCCCACCTGTTCAAACTGGGTGCGGAAAACATCTTCCTCGGTCGCACAGCGGCAACCAAAGAAGAAGCGATTCGCTTTGCCGGCGAGCAGCTGGTGAAAGGAGGCTACGTTCAGCCTGAATATGTTGACGCGATGCTGGAACGCGAAAAACTGACGCCAACCTACCTGGGCGAATCCATCGCGGTGCCGCACGGTACGGTTGAAGCGAAAGATCGCGTCCTGAAAACCGGCGTCGTATTCTGTCAGTATCCGCAGGGCGTGCGCTTCGGTGAAGAAGAAGACGACATCGCCCGTCTGGTGATTGGTATCGCCGCTCGCAACAACGAGCACATTCAGGTGATTACCAGCCTGACCAACGCGCTGGACGATGAGTCTGTCATTGCGCGTCTGGCGAGCACCACCAGCGTGGAAGAAGTCCTGGCACTTCTTAACAAATAAGTCCTCTTCCCTCTCCCCTCTGGGGAGAGGGCTAGGGTGAGGGGAAACGTTCCTCACCCCAGCCCTCTCGGGTAAAAACATTGATGAAGGTTAACACTATGAAAGCATTACATTTTGGCGCAGGTAATATCGGTCGTGGTTTTATAGGTAAACTGCTGGCAGACGCGGGCATTACGCTGACATTCGCCGATGTGAATCAGGTGGTCCTGGATGCCCTGAATGCGCGTCATAGCTATCAGGTCCATGTAGTCGGTGAAAACGAGCAGGTTGAGACGGTATCCGGCGTCAACGCGGTCAGCAGCATCGGGGAAGACGTTATCGACCTGATCGCCAGCGTCGATCTGGTCACCACGGCCGTGGGTCCGGTCGTTCTTGAGCGCATCGCCCCTGCGGTTGCGAAAGGCCTGGCAAAACGTAAAGCGCAGGGCATCGACACCCCGCTGAACATCATCGCCTGTGAAAACATGGTGCGCGGCACCACGCAGCTGAAAGGCCACGTGCTCAACGCTGTAGCAGACGAAGACAAAGCCTGGGTTGAAGCGCACGTCGGGTTTGTGGATTCCGCCGTGGATCGCATCGTTCCGCCGTCTGAATCCGCCACCAACGACCCGCTGGAAGTGACCGTGGAAACCTTCAGCGAGTGGATCGTTGATAAAACCCAGTTTAAAGGCGCCCTGCCGACCATTCCGGGAATGGAATTAACCGATAACCTGATGGCATTTGTCGAACGCAAACTCTTCACGCTGAACACCGGGCATGCTATAACCGCGTACCTCGGAAAATTGGCCGGTCATCAGACCATTCGTGATGCGATCCTCGATGAGAAGATCCGCGCGGTGGTAAAAGGGGCAATGGAAGAGAGCGGCGCGGTGCTGATCAAACGCTACGGTTTTGATGCTGATAAACACGCAGCATACATCCAGAAAATCCTCGGTCGCTTTGAAAACCCGTATCTGAAAGATGACGTTGAGCGCGTGGGCCGTCAGCCTCTGCGCAAACTGAGCGCGGGCGACCGTCTGATTAAGCCGCTGCTGGGCACGCTGGAATACGGCCTGCCGCACGCCAACCTGGTGAAAGGGATCGCCGCTGCAATGCACTACCGCAGCGAGCAGGACCCACAGGCGCAGGAACTGGCTCAGCTTATTGATGACAAAGGCGCGCAGGCTGCACTGGCGCAGATTTCCGGTCTGGACGCCAACAGCGACGTGGTTGTGGAGGCGGTTAACGCATACAACGCAACCAAATGATGCACAGTGCGGCGCAGGTTAACCTGCGCCCAAATAATAGATTGTCAGATATGCAGGCAATAATGGAACAAACCCAGGCCTTTGAAAATCGTGTGCTTGAGCGTCTGAATGCTGGCAAAACCGTACGAAGCTTCCTGATTGCCGCCGTCGAGCTGTTAACCGAGGCGGTGAATATCCTGGTGCTTCAGGTGTTTCGCAAAGACGACTACGCGGTAAAGTATGCTGTAGAACCGTTACTGGACGGAGACGGACCGCTGGGCGATCTATCCGTGCGTCTGAAGCTGATTTATGGTCTTGGCGTGCTCAACCGACAAGAGTATGAAGATGCGGAGCTGTTAATGGCGCTGCGCGAAGAACTCAATCATGACGGTAACGAGTACACCTTTACCGATGATGAGATCCTGGGGCCCTTCGGCGAGCTGCACTGCGTCACCGCGCTGCCCCCTGCTCCCCATTTTGATGACAGCGACCCTGAGCTCTACGCGATGCAAAAGCTGCGTTATCAGCAGGTTGTCCGTTCCACGATGGTTCTCTCCCTGACTGAGCTGATTTCCCGAATCAGCTTAAAAAAAGCGTTTCAGAAGTAAGCCTGCTCACATTGGTGTATCCTTCCCTGTAAATTCCCCGTTTTCAGAGTTATTTGTCATGAAAGAAGTCGAAAAGAACGAAATTAAACGCCTGAGCGACCGCCTGGATCTGATCCGCCATCAGATGGCTGGCCTGTCACTGGTCGATTCCGCCGAGAAGTACGCCGAGCTGGAAAAAGAAGCCGCCACGCTGGAAACAGAAATCGAGCGCCTGCGCGAAGTGAAAGGCCAGAAGCTGAGCAAAGAAGCGCAGAAGCTGATGAACATGCCGCACCGCCGCGCGATCACCAAAAAAGAACAGGCCGACATGGGTAAGCTTAAGAAAAGCGTCCGCGGTCTGGTGGTGGTACACCCGATGACCGAGCTTGGCCGCGAAATGGGCCTGAAAGAGATGACGGGTTTTTGTAAGACCGCGTTCTGATACTTCCCCCTCACCCAAACCCTCTCCCCAAAGGGGCGAGGGGACTGTACGGTGCGGTTTTCTCCCTCTCCCCATGGGAGAGGGCCGGGGTGAGGGCATCAGGCCCCACCCCGCTTCAAATTGGCCCAACCAATCCCCCTTTTCTTTCTTCCCTGGTTCACAATTCCATTATTTCCGCTCACAAACTCATTGCTTGACCATAACATTTGGTTAACCATTCATTGTCATTAACCCTACAACACAACATTGGCAGGACCACTTTTACACAACCTGTGACGCAGAGTTGAGCGGAGACTCACCCGCAGCGCAGGCTGTCTGGTCCCCAGGAGACCTGCATGAGCCTCTGGCAACAAAACTACGACCCGGCCGGTAATATCTGGCTGTCGAGCCTGATCGCATCGCTTCCGATCCTGTTCTTCTTCTTTGCGCTGATTAAGCTCAAGCTGAAGGGCTACCTCGCCGCGACGTATACCGTTGCTATCGCCCTGATGGTGGCGCTGTTCTTCTATAAAATGCCGGTCGATCGCGCGCTGGCCTCCGTCGTCTACGGTTTCTTCTACGGCCTGTGGCCGATTGCGTGGATCATCATCGCGGCGGTGTTTGTCTATAAAATCTCGGTGAAAACCGGGCAGTTCGACATTATCCGCTCGTCGATTCTTTCCATCACGCCGGACCAGCGCCTGCAGATGCTGATTGTCGGCTTCTCCTTCGGGGCATTTCTGGAGGGCGCGGCAGGCTTTGGCGCACCGGTGGCGATCACCGCCGCGCTGCTGGTCGGTCTGGGCTTTAACCCGCTGTATGCCGCGGGCCTGTGCCTGATTGTGAACACCGCGCCGGTTGCGTTTGGCGCGATGGGTATTCCGATTCTGGTGGCCGGACAGGTTACCGGGCTGGACAGCTTCGAGATCGGCCAGATGGTCGGCCGCCAGCTGCCCTTCCTGACCATTATCGTCCTGTTCTGGATCATGGCGATTATGGATGGCTGGCGCGGCGTGAAGGAAACCTGGCCTGCGGTGATGGTGGCGGGCGGTTCGTTCGCTATCGCTCAATACCTCAGCTCGAACTTCCTCGGCCCGGAGCTGCCGGACATCATCTCTTCGCTGGTGTCGCTGGTCTGTCTGACGCTGTTCCTGAAACGCTGGCAGCCGGTGCGTATTTTCCGCTTCGCCGACATGGGCGCTTCGCAGGTTGATCAAACCCTGGCCCGTACGGGCTATACGGCAGGACAGGTGATCCGCGCCTGGTCGCCGTTCCTGTTCCTGACCGCAACGGTTACCCTGTGGAGCATCCCGCCGTTTAAAGCCCTGTTCGCGCCGGGTGGGGCGCTGTACGACATGGTGATTAATATTTCCGTACCGTTCCTCGACAAGATGGTCGCCCGTATGCCGCCGGTGGTGCACGCTGCCACGCCGTATGCCGCGGTCTATAAATTCGACTGGTTCTCCGCCACCGGTACCGCCATCCTGTTTGCCGCTATTCTTTCCGTAGTATGGCTGCGCATGAAGCCTGCGGCCGCGGTGCAGACCTTTGCCGCGACCGTTAAAGAGCTGATGCTGCCGATTTACTCCATCGGCATGGTGCTGGCGTTCGCGTTTATCTCGAACTACTCCGGCCTGTCATCGACGCTGGCGCTGGCGCTGGCCCATACCAGCCACGCCTTCACCTTCTTCTCGCCGTTCCTCGGCTGGCTGGGGGTGTTCCTGACCGGTTCCGATACCTCGTCTAACGCCCTGTTCGCCGCGCTGCAGGCAACGGCGGCCCAGCAGATTGGCGTGTCGGACGTCCTGCTGGTGGCCGCGAATACCACCGGCGGCGTGACCGGGAAAATGATCTCTCCACAATCCATCGCCATTGCCTGTGCGGCGGTGGGACTGGTCGGTAAAGAGTCGGATCTGTTCCGCTTTACCGTGAAACACAGCCTGATATTCACCTGCATGGTGGGGGTGATCACCACCCTGCAGGCCTATGTCTTAACCTGGATGATCCCATGATAGTAATGCCCAGACGCCTGTCCGACGAGATTGCCTCTCGCGTGCGGGCGCTGATTGAAGAACAACAGCTGGAAGCGGGCATGAAGTTGCCCGCCGAACGCCAGCTCGCCGCCCAGCTTGGCGTGTCGCGCAATTCTCTGCGTGAGGCGCTGGCGACGCTGGTTAGCGAAGGGGTGCTGGTGAGCCGTCGCGGCGGCGGCACCTTTGTACGCTGGCAGCATGACGACTGGTCCGAGCAAAACATCGTGCAGCCGCTGAAGACGCTGATGGAGAACGACCCGGACTACAGCTTCGACATCCTTGAAGCGCGTCACGCCATCGAAACCAGTACCGCCTGGCACGCGGCCATGCGGGCAACCGACGCCGACAAAGAGAAACTCATCGCCTGCTTTGAGGCCACGCAAAGCAGCGACCCGGATATCGCCTCCCAGGCGGACGTCCGTTTTCACCTGGCGATTGCCGAGGCGTCGCACAACGTGGTGCTGCTCCAGACCATGCGCGGGTTCTTCGACCTGCTGCAATCCTCCGTGAAGCAGAGCCGCCAGCGCATGTATCTGGTTCCGCCAGTGTTTGCCCGACTAACCGAACAGCACGAGGCGGTGCTCAACGCCATTCTGGCCGGTGATGCCGAGGCCGCGCGCAAAGCGATGATGGCGCATCTCGGTTTCGTGCACACCACCATTAAACGATTCGATGAAGACCAGGCCCGACAGGCGCGTATTACCCGTCTGCCTGGCGACAGTGATATTTCCAGGGAGAACAAAGCATGATTATTTCAGCAGCCAGTGACTATCGCGCCGCGGCGCAGCGCATTTTGCCCCCGTTCCTGTTCCACTACATCGACGGCGGGGCGTATGCCGAATACACCCTGCGCCGCAACGTGGAAGACTTGTCGGAGGTGGCTCTGCGCCAGCGCGTGCTGAAGAATATGTCTGACCTGAGCCTTGAGACAAAGCTGTTTAACGAAACGCTTTCCATGCCCGTCGCGCTCGCGCCTGTGGGCCTGTGCGGCATGTATGCCCGCCGTGGCGAAGTGCAGGCGGCCGCGGCGGCGGATGCCAAAGGCATTCCGTTTACCCTTTCCACCGTGTCCGTCTGCCCGATTGAAGAGGTCGCCCCGACCATCAAGCGCCCGATGTGGTTCCAGCTGTACGTCCTGCGCGATCGCGGCTTTATGCGCAACGCGCTCGAGCGCGCCAAAGCGGCGGGCTGCTCCACGCTGGTCTTTACCGTCGATATGCCAACGCCCGGGGCACGCTATCGTGATGCCCACTCAGGCATGAGCGGCCCGAATGCTGCGTTACGCCGCTACTGGCAGGCCATGACCCATCCGCAGTGGGCGTGGGATGTCGGCCTGAACGGTCGTCCGCACGATCTCGGGAATATCTCGGCATACCTCGGTAAACCGACCGGGCTGGAGGATTACATTGGCTGGCTGGCGAACAACTTCGATCCGTCGATCTCGTGGAAAGACCTGGAGTGGATCCGCGAATTCTGGGACGGCCCGATGGTGATCAAAGGGATCCTCGATCCGGAAGATGCCCGCGACGCGGTACGCTTTGGCGCAGACGGGATTGTGGTCTCTAACCACGGCGGACGCCAGCTTGACGGGGTGCTCTCTTCCGCACGCGCCCTGCCGGCCATCGCCGATGCGGTGAAAGGCGATATTGCGATCCTGGCCGACAGCGGCATCCGCAACGGGCTGGACGTGGTGCGCATGATTGCGCTGGGCGCCGACAGCGTGCTGCTGGGACGCGCGTATCTGTATGCGCTGGCGACGGCGGGCCAGGCAGGGGTGGCGAATCTGCTCAACCTGATCGAAAAAGAGATGAAGGTGGCGATGACGCTGACAGGAGCGAAAACGATCGGTGAAATCAGCAGAGATTCTCTGGTGCAGGAGTTAAGCAAATTACCGGCGGCGCTGGCGCCACTTGCTCAGGGAAACGCGGCGTAAATTCTCCTCCGTTAATACACCTTTTTCTCGCGCCCGATTTCCCCCTCGGGCGCTTTTTTACGCCAAAAATAACATCCAGATAACATATTGGATAAGAAAATTTGACATCCACCCGCCGCCCGCAATTGTATAGACAAGCAAATACAAGAACACAAAAACAACATCAGATCGGAGTGGAGCGTATGGCGTATTCAGGTAAGGTGGATATTCAGCAGGTGATCGATGAGAGTCCCTTTTCAGGGTTTCACTGGCTGCTCATTGTACTAGGCTTTCTGGTTCTGGCGATCGATGGTTTTGATACGGCAGCGATGGGTTACATCGCGCCTACGCTGTCGGCGGAATGGGGAATACACAAACAGGATCTGGGGCCGGTGCTGAGCGCAGCGCTGCTGGGGCTGTCGCTGGGCGCGCTGATTGCCGGTCCGGTATCGGACCGGATGGGGCGCAAGCGGGTGCTGGTCTTTTCGTGCCTGTTCTTCGGCCTTGCGAGCCTGGGGACGGCCTGGGCGCAAAGTCTGAATAACCTGACGCTGTGGCGCTTTCTGACGGGACTGGGCCTCGGCGCCGCAATGCCTAACGCCATCACGCTGATCTCCGAGTTTGCCCCCCAGCGCTGTCGCGCCATGGCGATCAATACCATGTACTGCGGCTTCCCTCTGGGCGCGGCGGGCGGCGGCGCGATCTCTTCCTGGCTTATCCCCCACCACGGCTGGCGAAGCGTGCTGCTGACCGGAGCGATTGCGCCGCTGGTTTTAACGCTGCTGCTGGCGCTGTTTTTACCGGAGTCCGTGAAGTTTCTGGTGCAGCGCGGGAAAGACGTCATGCAGGTCCGCCGCATCGCCAGCCGGTTTGCCCGCAGCACGCTGGATAGCGTCACGGGCTTTTTCCTGGCGGAGGAGAAAGTCGCCTCTAAAAAAGGGAGCGTGTCGCAGCTGTTTTCCATGCCCTGGCTGCCCGGCACCCTGATGCTGTGGGTGACCTATTTTATGGGGCTGGTCATTTACTACGTTCTGCTGAGCTGGATGCCGACGCTGATGCAGGGAATGGGCTATGCCCTGGCAGAATCCGCATGGCTGACCTCGCTGTTCACCTTCGGCGGCACCGCAGGCATTCTGCTCGCGGGCTGGATGATGGACCGCTGGGAAGCGCACCGGGTGGTCGCGTGTGGTTTCGTGCTGACAATGGGCCTCATCCTTTTGCTTGGCATTGAGCATAACCATATCGCCCTGTTTGGCGGGCTGATTTTCCTGATGGGGATCGCGATGAACGGCGCGCAATCGGGCATGCAAACCCTGGCCGCCACCTTTTACCCTACCGAGTGCCGCGCGACGGGCATCGCCTGGATGCAGGGGATCGGCCGCTTTGGCGGCGTGGCGGGAACCATGACCAGCGCCCAGCTTCTCTCTATGCAGTGGCAGGCAGACAGTATTTTAATGATCCTCAGCGTGCCCGCTCTGGTAGCCGCTGCGGCAACCGTCTACAAAATGCTGTACGGCCGCTCGCAGGAACCCGGCGTCGCGTAGTTCCTCTCTTTTCTGCTATTCTGCCCCCGCAATTAAGGGGGCAGCATGCTTAACATCGTTTTATTCGAACCAGAAATTCCGCCGAATACCGGCAATATTATCCGCCTGTGTGCCAACACCGGTTTTCGTCTGCATATCATTGAGCCGATGGGCTTTACGTGGGACGACAAACGTCTGCGTCGCGCAGGGCTGGATTATCATGAATTTACCGCCGTCGTTCGCCATCACGATTACGCCGCGTTTCTGGAAGCAGAGAAGCCGCAGCGCATGTTCGCCCTGACTACCAAAGGCACGCCAGCGCATAGCGCCGTGAGCTATCAGGCAGGTGACTATCTGATGTTTGGCCCGGAAACCCGCGGCCTGCCGGCCACGATCCTGGATGCCCTGCCCGCCGAGCAGAAAATCCGTATTCCGATGATGCCGGACAGCCGCAGCATGAACCTGTCGAACGCGGTGTCGGTGGTGGTGTATGAAGCCTGGCGCCAGCTGGGGTATCCGGGCGCCATTCTCAGAAGTTAAATGCCGTCACCATACTCGAACGTATGGTGAATGCCGTTGAAGTGCTGATCCATGTCCATGGACGGCTTATCGCTGTCTGGTTTACCGACGATGCGCGCCGGTACGCCAGCGGCGGTGGTATGCGGCGGCACGGGCTGGAGCACCACGGAGCCTGCGCCGATCTTCGCACCGCGCCCGACTTCGATATTGCCAAGGATTTTGGCACCCGCGCCAATCATCACCCCTTCACGGATTTTCGGATGGCGATCGCCGCTGGTTTTACCGGTACCGCCCAGGGTAACCGACTGCAGGATCGAGACGTCATCTTCAATGACCGCCGTTTCCCCGACGACAATCCCGGTGGCGTGGTCGAGCATGATCCCGCGGCCAATTTTCGCAGCCGGGTGAATATCGACCTGGAACGTCACGGAAACCTGGTTTTGCAGGAAGATCGCCAGCGCGCGGCGGCCTTCATTCCACAGCCAGTGGCCGATGCGGTAAGCCTGCAGGGCGTGGAAGCCTTTCAGGTACAGCAGCGGCGTAGAATATTTATCGACCGCCGGATCACGCGTGCGCACGGCCTGAATATCGCAGGCGGCAGAGGCGATCATTTCCGGGTCTGCAGCGTAAGCCTCTTCCACCACTTCCCGAATGGCGATAGCTGGCATGATCGAGGAAGCCAGCTTGTTGGCGAGCATATAGCTCAGCGCGCTGCCGAGGTTTTCGTGCTTAAGTAGCGTCGCGTGGTAGAAACTGGCCAGCATAGGCTCGCAGTCGGCCAGCGCCCGGGCTTCGGCTTTAATATTGTTCCAGACGATATCCAGTTCTTCACACGGCATTGCTTACTCCAGACGATAGTTAATGACCAGCCAGTTCTGCGCTGGCTGGGTCATTCAGGTGACAACGGTTCCGACTAGTTACTGCTGCGCTCGTCCTTGCGCGCACGACCTAATAAGGTCAATGCTGCCTCGCGCGCATTTTTTCCGCAATACAATACCTGATAAATTTCCTCGGTTATTGGCATTTCGACACCGAAACGGTGCGCCAACTCGCGGACTTCCTTGGTATTGCGGTAGCCTTCAACCACCTGACCAATCTTCTCCTGCGCGCCTTTAACATCGCTGCCCTGTCCGAGCATCATGCCAAAACGGCGGTTACGAGACTGGTTATCGGTACAGGTCAGCACCAGGTCGCCCAGGCCAGCCATTCCCATAAAGGTGGCCGGATCGGCACCCAGCGCTTCGCCCAGGCGGGACATTTCGGTCAGTCCTCGGGTGATCAGCGCCGTACGCGCATTGGCACCAAAACCAATGCCGTCTGACATCCCGGCACCAATCGCAATCACGTTCTTCACCGCACCGCCCAGCTGCACGCCGATAAAATCGGGGTTGCTGTAGACGCGGAAGCTCTTGCCGCAGTGCAGCAGCTGTTGAAGATCGTCGGAGAAGGCCTGATCGGTGGAGGCCAGCGAAATCGCCGTCGGCAGGCCAGCAGCCAGCTCTTTGGCAAAGGTCGGGCCGGAGATGACCGCCAGCGGGATCGCATCACCCAGCGCTTCGCGGGCAACGTCCTGCAGCAGGCGTCCGGTTTCGGCTTCCAGTCCTTTAGTCGCCCAGACAATGCGCGCATCCGGGCGCATCAGCGGCTTAATCTGACGGAGCACGTCGCCAAATACATGGCTCGGGACCACAATCAGAATGTTGCGGCTGGCCGCCAGCGCGGTCGCAAGGTCGCTTTCAAGGTTCAGGGAGTCGGGGAACGGAACGTCCGGAAGAAACGCCACGTTACAACGGTCGCGTTGCAGCGTTGCGATATGTTTTGGGTCGTGGCCCCAGAGAACCACTTCGTGACCATTTCTTGCCAGCGTGATGGCAAGAGCGGTGCCGTATGAGCCGGCACCGATCACAGTCATTGACGCATTAACAGTGCTCATCAGGCATCCTGATGTTGTTCAGCACCTTCGCCAGCTTGCTGCTGCAGATAGTTCATGAACAGCGCATCAAAGTTAACTGGCGCAAGGTTCAGTTGCGGGAATGTACCGCGGGAAACCAGGCTGGTGATGCATTCACGCGCATACGGGAACAGAATGTTCGGGCAGTACGCACCCAGGCAATGCGCCATCTGGTTGCCTTCGATACCGCCGATAGAGAAGATGCCGCCCTGCTGAACTTCACACAGGAATGCATTTTCTTCGCCCAGGGACGCGGTAACGGTCACACGCAGCACGACTTCATACACGTCATCTGCCAGCTGGGTAGATGCGGTATCCAGATCAAGTTTAACCTCTGGCTGCCAGTCTTTCTGGAAAACATGTGGCGCATTTGGCGCTTCGAAAGAGACGTCCTTGGTGTAGATACGCTGGATCTGGAAAGTCATTTCGGTGTTGTTTTGTTCTGACATGGAAATACCCTTTTTAATTGTCCTAAAGTCTCTTAGCTCAGCAGCGGATCGAGTCCACCACGGGCGTCGAGCGCATACAAGTCATCACAGCCGCCAATGTGCTGCGCATCAATAAAAATCTGCGGAACCGTCGTGCGACCACTACGTTTGATCATCTCTTCGCGTTTAATCGCGTCACCGTCGATCGGCAGTTCCTGGAACGTGACGCCTTTGCTGTTCAGCAGCGCTTTCGCACGATGACAGAACGGGCACGTCGCTTTGGTATAGATCTCAATATTGGCCATGACTGAACTCCTTATTTACCGCGTACCAAAGGAAGATTTTCCCCGCTCCAGCCGGAAATACCTTCTTTCAGCACCGTTACGTTTTCGAAGCCTGCTTTATGAAGCGCGCTGGCAGATTCCTGTGCCTGCATGCCGGTCGCATCGACAACGATAATCGGCTGGGCTTTGTGTTTCTCAAGCTCACCGACGTTGTTCGCTTTGATTTCAGCTGGCAGCAGGTTGATTGCGCCCGCAATGTGACCTTTACGGAAATCGTCACGCTGACGCAGATCGACCACGACGGCATCTTCTTTGTTGATCAGACGCGTCGCTTCACCACGGGTGATAACCTTAATTTTAGACGTCAGGCTCTTAAATGTGGTGAACAGCACAGCAGCCAGCAGGCCAATCCACGCGATGCTCAGAACCGGATGGCGGCTAACGAATTGCATAATTTCTTGCATGGAGGGTAACTACTCCCGACTAAGTGATAAAAAAACCAGGACAGGAGTATACCTGTGCGTTCTGGCAAATACAGCCAGCGACCATAACCTAATCCATTTTCTGCGGCATGCCACCTAAAAAAATGCCTCAAAATGGTCTGATGAACATCTTGCCCCTGCGCTTTCTTTGATCTTCTGCGGCTATTTGATCGATTCAGCTGTAGTAAAATTACGCAAATTTTGACTCTTGAGCATGAGGTTGTCGCAATGTCGGTTTCTAAAAAACCTATGGTACTGGTGATTCTGGATGGCTATGGCTACCGTGAAGATAGCCAGGATAACGCTATTTTCAACGCCAAAACCCCGGTCATGGATGCCCTGTGGGCGAAACGTCCGCATACGCTGATTGACGCGTCTGGCCTGGAAGTAGGCCTGCCGGACCGCCAGATGGGCAACTCCGAAGTCGGCCACGTAAACCTGGGCGCCGGGCGTATTGTGTATCAGGATCTGACGCGTCTGGACGTTGAAATCAAAGAACGCACCTTCTTCTCCAACCCAACGCTGTCTGGCGCGGTCGATAAAGCCGTTGCCGCTGGCAAGGCCGTACACATCATGGGCCTGCTCTCTGCTGGCGGCGTGCACAGCCACGAAGATCACATCATGGCGATGGTTGAACTGGCCGCTGAACGCGGTGCAGAAAAAATCTATCTGCACGCCTTCCTGGACGGTCGCGATACGCCACCACGCAGCGCAAAAGGCTCTCTGCAAGCCTTCGAAGAGAAGTTCGCCGCGCTGGGTAAAGGCCGCGTAGCGTCCATCATTGGCCGTTACTACGCCATGGACCGCGACAACCGCTGGGATCGCGTTGAACAGGCCTATGACCTGATGACCCTGGCAAAAGGTGAATTCCAGTTCGCGACCGCCGTTGAAGCGCTGGAAGCGGCCTATGCACGTGATGAAAACGACGAATTCGTTAAAGCGTCCGTGATCCGCGCTGAAGGCCAGGCCGACGCCGCCATGGAAGATGGTGACGCGCTGATCTTCATGAACTTCCGCGCTGACCGCGCGCGTGAAATCACCCGTGCCTTCGTCAACAGCGACTTCGACGGTTTTGCCCGTAAGAAAGTGGTAAAACTGGACTTCATCCAGCTGACCGAATACGCCGCCGATATCAAAGCGCCTTGCGCGTATCCGCCAGCATCTCTGGCAAACACCTTTGGCGAGTGGATGGCGAAGAACGACAAAACGCAGCTGCGTATTTCCGAAACTGAAAAATACGCGCACGTGACCTTCTTCTTTAACGGTGGCGTTGAAGAGCCGTTCAAAGGCGAAGACCGCACTCTGATCAACTCCCCGAAAGTCGCTACCTACGATCTGCAGCCAGAAATGAGCTCTGCAGAATTGACGGAAAAATTGGTTGCGGCCATCGAGAGCGGTAAGTACGACACCATCATCTGTAACTACCCGAACGGCGACATGGTTGGGCATACCGGGGTGATGGAAGCGGCAGTGAAAGCGGTTGAAGCGCTGGACCACTGCGTTGAGCAGGTAGCGAAAGCGGTTGAATCCGTTGGCGGCCAGCTGCTGATCACCGCTGACCACGGTAACGCTGAACAGATGCGCGACCCGGCGACCGGCCAGGCGCACACGGCCCATACCAACCTGCCTGTTCCGCTGATTTATGTGGGTGATAAATCACTGAAAGCAGTGGAAGGCGGCAAGCTTTCTGACATCGCGCCAACCATGCTGTCGCTGATGGGTATGCCGATCCCTGAAGAGATGACTGGTAAGCCGCTGTTCATCGTGGAATAATCGCTCCCCATGAGGGGAAAGGCGATTTTTTCAATCACATGGGTCGTGAAGCCGCTTAGGTTATCAGTCAGACCTCTGTTTTACGCCAGCGCACTCAGCGCTGGCGTATTGCTGTGCGCCGTATCCGCCCACGCGGATGACCGCGACCAGCTGAAATCCATTCAGGCCGATATCGCCGCCAAAGAGCGTGCGGTACGCCAGCAGCAGCAGCAGCGCTCCGCCCTGCTCGCCCAGCTTAAGCAGCAGGAAGAGGCGATCTCCGCCGCAACGCGTAAACTCCGTGAAACGCAAAATACCCTCGCCCAGTTGAATAAACAGATCGACGAGATGAACGCGTCGATTGCCAAACTCGAGCGCCAGCGCGATGCGCAGGAGCGCAATCTTGCCGCACAGCTTGATGCCGCATTCCGTCAGGGTGAACATACCGGACTCCAGCTGATCCTCAGCGGCGAAGAGAGCCAGCGCGGCCAGCGCCTGCAGGCCTACTTTGGCTATCTCAACCAGGCGCGTCAGGAGACGATCGCGCAGCTGAAGCAGACGCGCGAAGAGGTCTCAACGCAAAAAGCCGAGCTGGAAGAGAAGCAGAGCCAGCAGCAGACGTTGCTCTACGATCAGCAGGCCCAGCAGGCGAAGCTCGAGCAGGCCCGCAACGAGCGTAAGAAAACCCTGGCCGGTCTCGAGTCCTCGATTCAGGAAGGACAGAGCCAGCTGAGCGAAATGCGCGCCAACGAATCCAAACTGCGTAACAGCATCGCCCGTGCGGAAGCCGCGGCGAAAGCGCGCGCCGAAAAAGAGGCGCGCGAGGCGCAGGCCGTTCGCGACAAGCAGCAGGAAGCCTCCCGCAAAGGCACCACCTACAAGCCAAGCGAAAGTGAACGTTCCCTGATGTCGCGTACCGGCGGCCTGGGCTCACCTCGCGGCCAGGCTTTCTGGCCCGTTCGCGGTTCAATTCTGCATCGCTATGGCGAACAGCTGCAGGGTGAGCTACGTTGGAAAGGGATCGTTATCGGTGCGTCTGAAGGTAGCGAAGTGAAAGCGATTGCCGATGGTCGTGTGATTCTGGCCGACTGGTTGCAGGGTTACGGACTGGTGGTGGTAGTCGAACACGGTAAAGGTGATATGAGCCTTTACGGCTACAACCAGAGCGCGCTGGTCAGCGTCGGCACGCAGGTGCGCGCGGGCCAACCCATCGCCCTTGTGGGCAGCAGTGGCGGTCAGGGCCGCCCGTCACTCTATTTCGAAATTCGTCGTCAGGGTCAGGCGGTCAATCCACAGCCGTGGTTGGGAAGATAAGTTTTGCTTCAATTTCGTCGAATCGTTTTCTCCGTCGTCAGCGCGCTGGCGCTGGCTGCACCGGTATACGCAGGTAAGCTCGCTATCGTGATTGATGACTTTGGTTATCGTCCGCACTATGAAAATCAGGTGCTGGCGATGCCGTCAGCCATCTCCGTTGCCGTCCTGCCAAATGCCCCCCATGCGCGTGAGATGGCGACCAAAGCCCACAGCAGCGGGCATCAGGTTCTCATCCACCTGCCCATGGCCCCGCTCAGCAAACAGCCGCTGGAAAAAGATACCCTGCGCCCGGATATGAGCAGCGAGGAGATCGAGCGCATCATCCGCGACGCCTACAACAAGGTGCCGTATGCCGTAGGGCTGAACAACCATATGGGCAGCGCTATGACCTCCAGCCTGTACGGGATGCTAAAAGTGATGCAGGCGCTGGAGCGTTACAACCTCTACTTCCTCGACAGCATGACCATCGGCAACAGCCAGGCAATGCGTGCCGCTCAGGGAACGGGCGTAAAGGTGATTAAGCGCAAGGTGTTCCTGGATGATACCCAGAACGAAGCCGATATTCGCATGCAGTTTAATCGCGCAGTACAGCTGGCCCGCCGCAATGGCTCAGCCATCGCCATCGGTCACCCGCACCCGTCTACTGTCCGCGTCCTGCAGCAGATGCTGCCGACCTTGCCTGACGATATCACGCTGGTGCGTCCGAGCGATCTGCTGAACGAGCCGCAGGTGGATACCTCTAAACCAAATTCTGCGCAGCCTGTCCCGACAGCGCCGCGCAATCCGTTCCGCGGCGTGAAGCGCTGTGTACCTAAGCAACCGCTTGAGCCGGTCTATGCAACCCGCTTCTTCTCCGTCATCGGAGACAGCATCAGTAACAGTACGCTGGTGAATTACGTCCAGCAGCAGTGGCAGGGATGGGGTAAGAAAGCCTGACGCTTATTTCGCAATCTGAGAGTCCGTCTGCTCGTTAGCAACGGGCTCTTTTTTTTCCTGATGCTGATACCAGGATTTGAAATACTTCAAAAAGCTATAGGCTGTGGCGTACAGTCCCGTCGCCACCCCCACTTTGCCCTTACGCCAGGCGCCGCTAAACAGATACCATTTGAAAAAAGCCCCGATGGCGCTGATTACGCCGCGCCCGATAGAGGGCCGTATTTTTTGATGTTGAACCAGGCGGGTTGTATAACAATTTAATTTGTTAAAAAGCTCATGCAGCGTGGGAAACGTATCATGTTTTACATAACCCGGAATACGTTCACAACGGAGAAAACCTTCGACCTGATCGTCTACCGGTCGGTTATTAAACCGGGACTGGTTACGGTTAAAAAGACGCACAGGATAATCAGGGGATGAAACAGGATAAATCGTCCGGACTTCCTCACCCAGAACAAACCAGTGGCGGCATATTTGCCATGCCATTCCCGGGTCTGGCTCATCGCCTGCTTTTAACGTTAAAACGGCATTAACCGTTTCCTGATCAAGAATTTCGTCGCTGTCGATGCACAGGACCCAGTCATGGCTGGCTAAGGATATGGCATAGTTCATCTGCTCGCCATGCCAGCCAAATTTTTTATAGACGGGTTGAAGGCCAAAGCTTTCACAAATATATCGTGTTTTGTCCGTACTGCCAGAATCGACTACGACAATTTCATCCGCTATTTTTAAAAGAGGCGGGATAACATCGTGCAATAATCTTTCAGAATTAAACGTTAATAAGCAGACCGTTATTTTAAACATTTCCCCACTCTCAATAGCAGTCTAAATTAATATTATTAATACTATATAAATGAGTAGAGACGATTAAAGTCCTGAATCACACTTTTCAAATAAGCTCGCTTGAAATTTTGTCTAATCCTGAAGCGCAATAAAATAGAAAAATCTATTTTATTTCAACAGATTCTTTATAATGCAGTCAGTTGAAGGGTAGCACACGGATTCAGACATGCCGCACAAAAGTAAAATTCTCCTCCTGGATACGGGTAAAGAATGGGGGGGAGGCACCAACAGTATGCTTGAGCTCCTGAAGCGAATCAATCGCGATAAATTCGATATTACCTGTTGTTTTTACAGTGATTATAGTCGTGCTAAAGGTGAGACGATTGGCCAGGTGCTCAACGGCATCGGGATCCCACTCATCGTTATCCCTCAACGCCAGCAGCCGGTCTGGGCCAAATTGCTGAAGGAAGCGGGACGTAGCCTGCTGTTTTTCTCACGCGGCGCCCGCAAGGCATTTACACGTCATGTGGATATCATATGGCGCATCAGGCCTAACGTCAGCAAAATCGAAACCCTTTTCAAGCAGGGCGGTTTCGATACGCTCTATATGAATAACCAGCCGGGCTCAAATGAGGAAGGCTATCTCGCGGCGGCAAAGCTGCAGGCGCGGTTGATTCAGCACTGCCGCATTGAACCTGTTTTAACCCCGCCGCTGGTAAAGCTGGTTAATGCCCATGCCACAAAAATCATCGCCGTCTCGCACGGCGTTGAACGCGTGTTGCTTGAGCATGGCGTCCGGCCCGAACTGTGTACGACGGTCAATAATGCCATCGACATCCACCAGCCTTTACCTGACCGACGCGCGATGCGCCAGCGCCTGAACATCGATGACGACACGTTTGTGTTCGGCAGTATCGGGTCGTTAATCCCTCGCAAAGCCAACCACCACACGCTGGAGGCGCTGGCACAGTTCAGCCAGAAACATCCCGAGGCGAAATGGAAAATGGTGCTGGTCGGAGAAGGTGGCGAACGCCGCGCTTTAGCGGAACAGGCCCGAGCGCTGGGAATTGAACACAACGTCATCTTCACCGGTTTTCAGAATACCCCCTTTGATTACCTCGCTACGTTTGACGCCTTTATTCTGGCCTCAAAAAGCGAAGGGCTGCCGCGCGTGGTGCTGGAAGCGATGCTTCTCAATATCCCCGTGATTGGCTCTCAGGTGACCGGCACGGCGGAATTGATTGATCATGATTCGACAGGGCTGCTCTTCCCCTGGAGCGATGTTTCACAGCTTGCACAGCATCTGGACAATATCTGGTCAGATGCGGACCTGCGGGCTCGACTGGCTGCGGCTGCATACCAGAACGTCTGTCATACCTATGCCATCGAAAACTATGTCAGCGGTGTCGAAGCCGTGCTTGGCGCGCACTAACCAAACGAGATAACTATGTTTAAATTTCTTAATGCTCGCTATCGTCATATCACCGGGCGACACAACATTCCTTACAGCTCTCTGCCCGTGACGGGCGCGCTTGCTGCGGTGGATTCTATTGTGATTCCGTGTACCGGCGCAGATTTCGTCGAAGAAGCATTACTCTCTGCCACCTTCGCGGAACGCTATGCCACCGGGGTGAGCGAAATCGTCATCGTCAGCGATCAGCCTGAATCCGCCTTTGGGGTACTGCCGCCGAAAACACGCGTAGTGACGCTTAACCTTCCGGTTCGTGAGGAAGGTTACCGCTATAAGCAGATCTACCTCAGCCGCCTGGTGAAGCTTAACGCCCCGCTGCAGGCGCGCGGTGAAGGCGTATTGATGATCGATTCCGATCTCAACTTGCTCAAGATGCCCGAGATCAACATGGCAGATATGCATATCTACTCCAGCTTCCGTCAGGGCAAAATGATTGCCAAGCTGGACGGTGCGCCAGCGGAGAAAGTGCCGGCGTATTACAAAGAGACGGTGCGCCCGTATCTGGTCGATCACGTTAACGGCGCGTTTCTTGCGGCAACTAAAAAAACCTGGCGCCGTATCTGCCCGCTGTGGCTGACGCTGTTCCAGGATACCTGGGAGCTGATGGACGACACGCAGCCGCCGACCGATCAATTACCCCTCGCCGCGCTGCTGGACATGCTGGATCTAAAAACGGTTAACCTGGGCGACTGGATGAACTGGCCGGTCTCCAAGAAGATCGGTGGTCAGGAAGCCGTTGTACCGAAAGAGGTGATTGGCGCGCACGGCGGTTTCCCTCTCTCCGAATGGCAGAAGTATCTTGAATCGCCGGATAACAAACTGTTGTTCAAAGGTCAGGACTACACCCGCAAGGTGCGTTACCTGACGGACGAAGAGAAAAAGAATCAGTAAAAAAGGGGCCTCAGGCCCCTTTTTGATTACTTATCCCAGCTCAGGATCACTTTTCCTGACTGGCCGGAACGCATCGCGTCGAAGCCCTGCTGGAACTCATCGATGGAGAAGCGGTGAGTAATAATCGGGGACAGATCCAGACCGGACTGGATCAGCGCCGCCATCTTGTACCAGGTCTCGAACATCTCGCGGCCATAGATGCCCTTGATGAACAGCCCCTTGAAGATGACTTTGTTCCAGTCGATAGACATATCTGACGGCGGAATACCCAGCATCGCGATACGGCCACCGTGATTCATGGTGTCGAGCATGGTGCGGAACGCCGGTGGCGCACCGGACATCTCAAGACCCACGTCAAAGCCTTCGGTCATGCCCAGCTCTTCCATCACGTCGGTCAGGCTCTCTTTCGAGACATCTACCGCACGGGTGACGCCCATTTTGCGTGCCAGCGACAGACGGTATTCGTTCACGTCGGTGATCACAACGTTGCGCGCACCCACGTGCTTCGCCACCGCAGCCGCCATAATGCCGATTGGGCCCGCGCCGGAGACCAGCACGTCTTCACCGACCAGGTCGAAGGAGAGCGCCGTGTGCACCGCGTTGCCGAACGGGTCGAAGATGGAGGCCAGATCGTCAGAGATATTGTCCGGGATTTTGAACGCGTTAAACGCCGGGATCACCAGGTATTCCGCGAAGCAGCCCGGACGGTTTACGCCCACGCCAATGGTATTACGGCACAGGTGCGTACGCCCGCCGCGGCAGTTACGGCAGTGGCCGCAGGTAATATGGCCTTCACCGGAGACGCGATCGCCAATTTGGAAGCCTTTCACTTCCTGGCCGATACCCACCACTTCACCGACATATTCGTGACCGACAACCATCGGTACCGGAATGGTTTTCTGCGACCACTGGTCCCAGTTGTAGATGTGAACGTCAGTACCGCAGATGGCGGTTTTACGAATTTTGATCAGCAGATCGTTATGACCGACTTCCGGCTCCGGCACGTCGGTCATCCAAATCCCTTCTTCCGCTTTCAGTTTGGATAACGCTTTCATCACACGTCCTCAGGCAATTACGCCCAGCTGTTTGCCGATGCGGGTAAAGGCTTCCACCGCACGTTCAATTTGTTCAGGCGTATGCGCCGCAGACATCTGGGTGCGGATACGCGCCTGACCTTTTGGCACCACCGGGAAGAAGAACCCGGTGACGTAAATCCCTTCTTTCTGCAGCTCGCGGGCAAATTGCTGCGCGACGACCGCATCGCCCAGCATCACCGGAATGATCGCATGGTCAGCACCGGCCAGGGTGAAACCTGCGGCGCTCATTTTTTCACGGAACAGACGGGCGTTGGACCACAGGCGGTCGCGCAGCTCAGCGCCGGACTCCACCATCTCCAGTACCCTGATGGAGGCCGCAACAATCGCCGGCGCCAGGGAGTTTGAGAACAGATACGGGCGAGAGCGCTGACGCAGCCACTCCACCACCTCTTTGCGCGCGGCGGTGTAGCCGCCGGACGCGCCGCCGAGCGCTTTGCCCAGCGTACCGGTGATGATGTCCACGCGGCCCATCACGTCACAGTATTCGTGGGAACCACGGCCGTTTTCGCCGACAAAACCGACCGCGTGAGAGTCATCGACCATCACCAGCGCGTCGTATTTATCCGCCAGGTCGCACACGCCCTTCAGGTTGGCGATCACGCCGTCCATGGAGAACACGCCGTCGGTGGCGATCAGCACGTGGCGAGCGCCAGCTTCACGCGCCTCTTTCAGGCGCGCTTCCAGCTCGACCATGTCGTTGTTGGCGTAGCGGAAACGCTTCGCTTTGCACAGGCGTACGCCGTCGATGATGGAGGCGTGGTTCAGGGCGTCGGAGATAATCGCATCTTCTGCGCCAAGCAGGGTCTCAAACAGACCGCCGTTGGCGTCAAAGCAGGAGGAGTACAGAATCGCGTCTTCCATTCCGAGGAAGCTCGCCAGCTTTTGCTCAAGCTGCTTGTGGCTGTCCTGCGTACCGCAGATAAAGCGTACGGAGGCCATGCCGAAACCGTGGGTGTCCATGCCGTTTTTTGCAGCGGCAATCAGCTCAGGGTGATTCGCAAGACCTAAATAGTTGTTCGCGCAAAAGTTGATCACATGGCTGCCGTCGGCAACGGTGATGTCCGCCTGCTGGGCAGACGTGATAATACGCTCTTCCTTGAACAACCCTTCCGCACGTGCGATGTCGAGGTCGCTGTTTAACTGTTTGTAAAAATCACCACGCATTGCAATTCTCCAGACTCGGCAAATTTCGGGACATATTACCCAAACCTATAGTTCATGACGAGATGACACGTCATCTCTTGTCGTTTTTGCAGCATAAATCACGCGTACCCCTGCGCTGTGAAGGTGAATGGCTGAAGGGCAGCCATACTAATGATATGATAGAGACATTAGCGTCCGGGATTGTCCCCGGGCTCCACACTTCAAAGGTTACAGTTATGATCATCGTTACCGGCGGCGCGGGCTTTATCGGCAGCAATATTGTTAAGGCTCTCAATGACAAAGGCATCACCGACATCCTGGTGGTTGACAACCTGAAAGACGGCACCAAGTTCGTCAACCTGGTGGATCTGAACATCGCTGACTACATGGATAAAGAAGACTTCCTTATCCAGATTATGGCAGGCGAAGAGTTCGGCGAGATCGAAGCTATCTTCCACGAAGGTGCGTGTTCTTCCACCACCGAGTGGGACGGCAAGTACATGATGGACAATAACTATCAGTACTCCAAAGAGATCCTGCATTACTGCCTGGAGCGTGAAATTCCGTTCCTGTATGCCTCTTCCGCGGCAACCTACGGCGGTCGCACCTCTGACTTCATCGAATCTCGTGAATATGAGCAGCCGCTGAACGTCTACGGCTACTCCAAATTCCTGTTCGACGAGTACGTGCGTCAGGTACTGCCAGAAGCGAACTCGCAGATCGTTGGCTTCCGCTACTTCAACGTCTACGGACCGCGCGAAGGCCACAAAGGCAGCATGGCGAGCGTGGCGTTCCACCTGAACACCCAGCTGAATAACGGCGAAAGCCCGAAACTGTTCGAAGGTAGCGACGGCTTTAAGCGCGACTTCGTTTACGTGGGCGACGTTGCCGCAGTGAACCTGTGGTTCTGGGAAAACGGCGTATCCGGCATCTTCAACCTGGGTACAGGCCGCGCGGAGTCCTTCCAGGCCGTGGCTGACGCAACGCTGGCGTATCACAAAAAAGGCAGCATCGAGTACATTCCGTTCCCTGACAAGCTGAAAGGCCGTTACCAGGCGTTCACCCAGGCCGATCTGACCAACCTGCGCGCCGCAGGCTACGACAAGCCGTTCAAGACCGTTGCCGAAGGCGTAACGGAATATATGGCCTGGCTGAACCGCGACGCTTAAGTATGAAGATTCTGGTGATCGGCCCGTCATGGGTGGGCGACATGATGATGTCGCAAAGTCTCTATCGCACGCTCAAGGCGCGTTATCCCCAGGCGATAATCGACGTGATGGCACCCGCGTGGTGCCGTCCGCTGTTGTCGCGTATGCCGGAAGTGAACGAGGCGATCCCGATGCCGCTTGGCCACGGGGCGCTGGAAATTGGCGAACGCCGTAAACTCGGCCATAGCCTGCGTGAGAAGCGCTACGATCGGGCGTATGTCCTGCCAAACTCCTTTAAATCCGCCCTGGTGCCCTTTTTTGCGGGTATTCCACATCGTACCGGCTGGCGCGGTGAAATGCGCTACGGCCTGCTGAACGATGCGCGGGTGCTGGATAAAGAGGCCTGGCCGCTGATGGTGGAGCGCTATGTGGCGCTGGCCTACGACAAAGGCGTGATGCGCAGCGCGAAAGACCTGCCGCAGCCGCTGCTCTGGCCACAGCTTCAGGTTAACGACGGTGAAAAATCCCAGACCTGTAACGCGTTTGGCCTTTCGTCTGAACGCCCGATGATTGGCTTCTGCCCCGGCGCCGAGTTCGGCCCGGCAAAACGCTGGCCGCACTACCACTATGCGGAGCTGGCGAAACAGCTGATTGACGAAGGCTACCAGATTGTCCTGTTCGGTTCGGCAAAGGACCACGAGGCAGGCAACGAAATTCTCGCGACGCTCAGTAATGAACAGCAGGCCTGGTGCCGCAACCTGGCGGGAGAAACGCAGCTTGAACAGGCGGTTATTCTGATCGCCGCCTGTAAGGCTGTGGTCAGCAACGATTCGGGCCTGATGCACGTCGCTGCCGCGCTCAACCGCCCGCTGGTGGCGCTGTATGGCCCAAGTAGCCCGGACTTCACGCCCCCGCTTTCTCATAAAGCGCGCGTCATCCGCCTGATCACGGGCTACCATAAAGTTCGCAAGGGCGATGCCGCAGAAGGCTACCATCAGAGCCTGATCGACATTACGCCAGAGCGCGTTCTCGAAGAGCTTAACGAACTGCTGTTGAGTGAAGAAGGATAACGAATGCGGGTACTGATCGTTAAAACTTCTTCGATGGGCGATGTGCTGCATACGCTCCCGTCACTGACGGACGCCATGCGGGCCGTTCCCGGCATTCGTTTTGACTGGGTGGTGGAAGAAGGCTTCGCGCAGATCCCCACCTGGCATGAAGCGGTTGACCGCGTGATACCGGTGGCGATTCGCCGCTGGCGCAAAGCGTGGTTCTCCGCGCCGATTAAAGCCGAACGCAAGGCCTTCCGTGAGGCGGTGCAGGTACAGCATTATGACGCTATCATCGACGCCCAGGGGCTGGTGAAAAGCGCCGCGCTGGTGACGCGTCTGGCACATGGCGTAAAGCACGGTATGGACTGGCACACCGCCCGCGAACCGCTGGCGACCCTGTTCTATAACCGCCGCCACCGCATCGCAAAGCAACAGCATGCCGTCGAACGTACCCGCGAGCTGTTTGCAAAAAGCCTGGGCTACGCGAAACCGGAAACCCAGGGCGACTACGCCATTGCGCAGCACTTTTTGCGCAATACAGATCCCTGTGCTCAGCCTTATCTTGTCTTCCTGCATGCCACAACGCGCGACGATAAACACTGGCCGGAATCGCACTGGCGAAGCCTGATTGAACTAACGCAACCCACCGGCATCCATATTAAACTCCCGTGGGGTGCCGAACATGAGCGGCAGCGTGCAGAGCGTCTGGCAGACGGCTTTTCACACGTCGAGGTATTGCCAAAACTCACGCTGGCACAGGTTGCAGCGCAGCTGGCGGGAGCGAATGCTGTTGTTTCCGTTGATACAGGTTTAAGCCATTTAACCGCGGCGCTGGATCGTCCGAATATTACGATTTTTGGTCCGACCGATCCTGGATTGATCGGGGGTTACGGCAAAAACCAGCATCAGATGGTCAGCCCGACCCAGCAAACGAAGGATATCAGCGCAGATGCTATTTTTTCATTTTTACAGGGCAGCCGTTGGCTTTCCAACAGGGATATCTAACGCATGAGTTACGTATTTCTGCTGATTTTACTCTTTCCGGTGAAGCTTATCCGGAAGCTGTTCCGCAAAGAGACGGGTAAAAACCTGGTCATTCAGACAGCAAAAATCGGCGATTTTGTTAATGCAACGCCCCTTCTGGCGTACCTGCAAAAAAGCGACGTGCTCATCAGTCGTAGCGTGGGTGCGCTGGCAAAGCATGATGAGACGATCGATAAGATTTTTTTTATCGACCAGCATAAGCGTAGCCTGTGTCGAAAGCTGGTCTTTGCCTGCCGGATAATGAACCGCTATGACAATGTCTATCTCCTGCAACCCAACAGCGTGAACCTCTTTTTCGCCTCCGTATGTAACGCTAAAAACAAACAGTTTTTAAGCACTTACACGCGCAGATGGTATCACGGTATTTTCTATGCAACGGCAGACGGCACTGTTGAACACGGCAGAAAGACGCTGTCGGTAACGAACTATCTCAAACTGGCCGATCGCACCTTAACCTGGAAAGACTCGCCAAAGCACGCCACAAAGCCGCTTTTCAAACCGGCGACCTATCCGGCAATCCTCGATAAACCCGGCGTGATCCGCATTGGCATCAGCGTAGCCGCGGGAAATAAAGCGAAAACCGTTCCGCCGGTCATCTGGAAGCAAATTGCCGATCGTCTCGCCGACCTGCCCTGCGAATTTTATGTGTTTGGCGCCCCGAATGAACAATCGTGGATGGATGATATCACCCGCGCTTACGGTGAACTGCCCAACTTTATTAATCTGATTGGCAAAATCTCGCTTGAAGAGCTGCCGTGGGCCATTTCTAAAATGGATTGCTATATCGCGTCTGACTCGGGGAATGTCTACATTGCCGATGCGGTAGGCGTGCCGGTAATCTTACTGTTCGGGCCTTGTTGCCACTATGAACAGCGTCCGCTGGGCAACGTATTGCTGATTGGTAATGATGACAACATTTGCTCATATGTTTTTGAAACACGATATTACTTCTCACAGAGCCGGGAAGAACTCTTCGCTGTAACAGACGAATCGCTGCGTGAACTTAAACATTTCATCTGTGAGCTACCAACAATTAACGCAACCGCATACTCCTTTGATGCTCAGGGAAAATAATTTTTATGGCTTTTCTAAGCATCATTATTGCCGCGCATAACGCCAAAGAGACGCTTCACACAACGCTAGAAAGCCTGCAAAACGCGATTGAAGGTGCGGGCGATGATGTAGAGATCATTATCTTTAACGACAGTTCCAATGACTCTACACAGGATATTATCGAGGCGTGGCTGCCAGCGTTTCCGAATGCGCAATCCCGATACGTTGAGTACCGTAACGTCGGTCATGTTCGAAGCAGTGCCCTCTCGCTGGCCTCAGGCGAATACATTACCATGCTGGATAGCGATGACCGATTGAAACCAGGCAGCATCAGGGACGCCGTGGCGTTTCTCAAAACAGAGCGCCCTGATATGCTTCTGACGCGCCTGCTGGAAATTCGCGACACAAAAAAAATTACAGCCGAGTGGCAGGGGTTCTCTCCTGTTGCTTTGTCACAGCATGAGGCAATAAAGCGATTCCTGCAGCACAAAGATTTTCAGGCACACCTCATCGGGCAATTCATTCATCGGAAATTGTATGTAGATAACCCGATTCCTTCGATGGTTTGCTATGAAGATTTCGCCGTATTTCCCGGCATGCTGGTGCAATCGAGTAAAATCGTTTATCAGCGTCAGGGACACTATTATTACATCAAACGTAGCGACAGTTTGTCGAGCCGTCTCGACGCCACTAAAATCGCTACGCTGGTTGAATGCACATTACAGATGGAAAAAACATTCCCTCGTTCTTTTCAGCATCTTGTTAATTGTCACTGGTTTGATATCTACCGTAACCACCGGCAGCATCTGACTGACCTGCAACTCAAACTGGTCAAACAGCGGGTCAATGCACTTTATTCTCTCTCTTTCTTCTTCTCAAGAGATGTACGTTTCAGCTACAAAAAAAGGGTTATTGAGGCATTATGGAAAAAGTAAAACTGCGACTTTATCAGCTTACGCTGATTATGAGCCTTATTTCGCTCGCGCTGGCGCTGCTGAGTTCTGGTAAGCAGCGAGAGTTTTTCTATATTGCGATTTATGCCAGCATTATCGGCTTAGCGTGCGAATATAAAAAAATCACAGTGCGTCCTTTTTCTATCGCCTTACCGATTCTACTAATTGGGTTGCTCAATCTTGGCTGGTATCTGGTGTATGAATATCATAGCGAAGGTCTGAACGCTTATAGCGATTATCTCGGTGCAAGTAAAAAGTTGATTCTCGCAAGTATTCTCATTTTTTACCTTGACCGGTTTAAGTCTTATATTGATAAAGCTTCCTTCCAGAAATATTTTTTATACGCCTCTGGTGCAGGGGTTATACTTGCCACTGGTTATGGCTTATGGCAGGCATCACAGGGTATGGGACGTATTGAGATGGCCATAAACCGTGCGACCGTGTCGGCCTATGTTTACTCTGTACTGTCGCTGGCGTTTGTATACAGCCTTTATCTACAGAAAAATATAAAACTGTATGTAGCCGCAGGACTCATCATCTTAATATCTTATTTTGTTATTCTTCTAACGGGCACGCGTGCCGCAATGGGATTATATTTGATCCTGGCGATTGTACTCACGCTTTATCACTTCAAAAGAATACACCTTAAATCAACGCTGATTTTCTTATGTATTGTGGCGGGTATTGCTATCGTTAGCTACAAGCCATTAATTTTACCCAAGTTACAACAAACACAAACTGAAGTTGAAAGTTATCAAAAAGGCAATGATGCAACTTCACTCGGCGCACGTTTTTCTATGTGGAGTGTTGGTATTCAAAATGGCCTTGCCCATCCTTTAGGGCAGTCAGTTGAAGACCGTGAAGTATGGACACAGCAATATGTGAAAAATGGACATCCACATCTTGCATCCGCACTCGATTATATCAGGGTGCATCTACATAATGAGTTTATTGAAAAATATTCTCTGCAAGGGATCCCCGGGCTGGTGATATTATTCTTTTTCTATATATCGATTATCGTTTACGCACTTAAAAACAGGAATGGCCTGCTGCTGACGACCATGCTTCTTTTATTACTCTATGGCCTGACGGATGTCATATTGTTGAGTTCAGAAGCCTTAATCTTCTTTGTCACCGTGTTTGCGCTGAGTACACCTTTTTCGCAAACCAGGCAACGCTAATGATAATGCCCGCGTCGCGGGCATTATTTTTTCTTGTATTGATAAAACTCCGCCAGCGTCATTCCTACTGTCTTATCAGACAACCAGCTAAAGAGCGTTTCTAAATCCTGATACAACCCTTCAATCGCCGCCTCATCTTTAAACGTGGGGCTTCCGCCCGGCATAAATTCCGACGAATGAAGCATAAACTCCACGTACTCACTTCCCTGCGACAGACATTGCTGTGCGACCTGAATCATCTGCGCCGCATTCCCACCGGACGGTCTTAGCCAGTTCACAGAGGGTGAGCGGTATTTACCGCGAAGCCTGTCGTAACCCTGTTTGATCGTGTTCAACCAGGCCGGGTGTTTATACTGGATGCTCATCGGCACTTCGAGTAGTGGGCTATTGCCCGCCCGGGAAATATTATCTAAATCGATAAAATAGGCGTGGTCGGGGAAATGCTGGTAATTCGTTCCGCCATTACCCTGCGGCGCACCTTTCGCATTGCGCCAGTTCACCCGCGGCGTCACGGAGCAATCAACCTGGTAACCCAGTTCAACGAGCAATTTTGCGTAGCGACTGTCAAATGCCCAACGCCCGGCACGGTGGCTTAACATTTTGGTCTGGAATGTCTCTTCCAGCAGGCGGGTCATGAACAGCACTTTCTCGCGCATCACCTCATCCGAAAATTCAATTAAATAAGGCTGCCAGCGCCAGTCGTCTCCCGTGAGATCGTGTTCCGGTGGGCTATTCCAGGCGTGAAGGTGCATTCCCACCTCGCCCTGACCGCGGCCAATCACGTCCCTGGCGAATTCAATGAAAACGGGTTCGATCGCCATCTCGTAATTGGTCAGCCACACGGGCTTAAAACCGAAACGCTCACAAAGCGTCTGGAACCGCGCCAGATAGCGCGCATTTTCCGTTTTAATGACGCGGTGATTTTGCCAGAGATTATCGCCCTCAGTATCAATTGTGATGATAAACGCTGGTTTGTTCATAATGAGTCCGCAAGACAGGAAAGTTAGCGCTATGTTACGCACTCTCCAAAGCATGAGTAAACCCTTCCAGGGAAATTCCTGAGATTATGGAGAAAGAGTGCAAGTCGCTATCAGGTCTATTAGAATTGCCATCAGTACAACGCCGATAAGATGATGATGAATAACTTACCTGACACACCTGATTTGCGCATTTTACTTATCAAACTCCGCCATCATGGCGACATGTTGCTGACCACTCCCGTCGTTGATTCATTACGTCAAAAATGGCCGCAGGCGCAAATTGATGTCCTGCTGTATGAAGAAACGCGCGATATGCTCGCCGCGCATCCGGCGATCGGTACAATTTATGGAATCGATCGTAAATGGAAGCAGCTGGGCACGCTGAAGCATCTTCAAAAAGAGTGGCAGCTACTGTGTGCGTTAAGAAATCAGCATTATCATCTGGTCATTAACCTGGCCGATCAATGGCGTAGCGCGATCGTCACTCGTTTTACCGGCGCACCCGTTCGCCTCGGATTTGCGTTTAACAAACGCAATAGTGCCTTTTGGCGTTTTTGTCACACCGATCTGGTCTCTGTCGACGGCCACAAATCCCTGCATACGGTCGAGCAGAATCTCTCCATTCTGGGGCCATTACCTGTCGCGCCGCAGCCTGCCGTCACCATGGCCTACACCGCAGAAGACTGGGATCATGCCCGTCAAAGACTGACGCAGACGGGTGTTGGCGACAGCTACATCGTGATCCAGCCGACGTCCCGCTGGTTCTTTAAATGCTGGAGCGAAGACAAAATGGCGCAAACCATTTCTGCACTGCAGCAGGAGGGCCATACGGTTGTGCTCACCGCGGGGCCGGATAAAAAAGAGCTGGCGATGATCGATCGCATTCTCGCCGCCTCGCCGAAGACGGGGGTCGTCTCTCTGGCGGGCCAGCTAACGTTGCGCCAGCTGGCCTCACTCATCGATCATGCGCGTCTTTTTATTGGCGTTGACTCCGTTCCTATGCATATGGCCGCCGCGCTTCAAACGCCCTGCGTGGCATTGTTTGGTCCATCAAAACTGACGTTCTGGTCACCGTGGCAGGTTAAAGGGGAAGTGATCTGGGCCGGCGATTACGGCCCGCTACCCGATCCGGATGCCATTGATACCAAAACGAAAGAACGCTATCTCGACGCCATTCCCGTTGATGCTGTCGTCTCCGCCGCAAGGAGATATCTGTCATGAAACCCAATCGCCTGGCCATTGTTCGCCAAAAGTATCGCCCTGATGGCGGAGCAGAACGCTTCGTTTCGCGCGCCCTCACCGCGCTGAGCAATCAGAACCTTGAGCTAAACGTCATCACGCGCGAGTGGCAGGGAGAGAAGCAAGACGACTGGCATATCCACATTTGCAACCCTCAGAAATGGGGCCGTATCAGTCGAGAACGCGGATTTGCACAGGCCGCGCGCGCGCTGTGGCAGCAACAGCAGTTTGATATTGTTCAAAGCCATGAGCGCATCCCGGGGTGTGATATTTATCGCGCGGGTGATGGGGTGCATCGTCGCTGGCTGCTGCAGCGCGCGCGCATTTTACCTGCCTGGCGCGCGCAAATGCTGATGTATGACCGCTATCACCGCTATGTGATGCGTGCGGAACGGGAAATGTATCAGGCGCCTGAGTTAAAAGCCGTAATCTGTAATGCGGAGATGATCAAACGCGAAATCGTTGAAGACTTTAATATTGACGCAAAGAAAATTCATGTGATTTATAATTCTATTGATTCCAGCCGCTTCGTTCCGGCCCAGGAGGCACAGCGTGCGATTTTGCGCCAACAATTTGGTTTGCCAGCCGATGCCGTTGTGTTCTGTTTTGTAGGCTCAGGGTTTGAACGAAAAGGATTAGCCAGCGCCATACGCGCTATTGCTGGAACATCTGCCTGGCTGATTGTGGTTGGGCAAGATAAAGCAGAACGTCGTTACCGCGACCTCGCCCGTTCGTTAGGCTGCGAGGGGCAAATCCGTTTCCTGGGGATGCAAAAAGAAACTCTGCCTTTTTATCAGCTATCCGATGGTTTACTGTTGCCAACGCTGTATGATCCCTTTCCTAACGTCATTCTTGAAGCGATGGCCTGCGGCTTGCCCGTCATTACTTCAGAGAGTTGCGGTGGTGCAGAATTTATTCAACAAGGCCAGAACGGATTTTATTGTGACGCACTTGATATCAGTACATTGAAGGAAGCGGTAGCCGCTATCCCTTCACTGGAAAAAAATAACAATATGGGACGAGCGGCACGTGAACGTGTAAAAGACGCCACTCCCGAAAAACTATCAAGTCAGCTTATTACGCTTTATCAAAAATTACTGGATTAAAAATGCGCATCCTAATGATTATTGATGGTTTACCCGGTGGAGGAGCCGAAAAAACGGTTCTTACACTCTCCCGCGGGTTAATAGAAATGGGGCATCAGGTCTCTCTATTCTCTCTGCGGAAAGTGTGCGACTACGCCATCCCGGAAGGCATCGATTATCAGGTTGTTCAGGACACATGTAAAAAACCGTGGCGAAAGCTGACGGAGATCCCACGCCGCGCCCAACTGCTTGATCAGGCGATTGAGCGAGCTGAGCGCAGCGGCAAATTTGATGTGGTGTTCTCTCACCTGCACAAGACAGACCGCATTGTGGCGCACTGCCGCGCGCTGGAACGTGACAAAGTCTGGTTCTGCGTGCATGGCATGTTCTCGTTTTCCTATCTTCGCCATCGCAGCGGACTTTCGCGCTGGTTTAAACATCTTAAAATTCGTCATACCTACGAAAACCGCAACGTTGTCGCCGTCTCAGGCGCCGTGTTGAAAGATCTTTCCGAGACGCTGGCGCTCAATCTTCGACGCAAAGCGGTTATCCATAATCCTTTTGATATTCCTGAAATTCAGCGTCTGGCGGATGCGCCTTTCGAAATGCAGGGAAAGGATTACATTATTCATGTTGGCCGCTTCCATGAGCACAAACGCCACGACCGACTCTTACGTGCGTTCGCCCTGAGCAAAATTGACACCACGCTGGTCATGATGGGCAATGGCTCTGACGCTCAAATTCGCAAACTCAAGCAGCTTGCAGCCGAGCTGGGTATTGAAAACAAAACGGTTTTCCGCCCGTTCGACTCCAATCCCTATCCCTGGATTAAAGGGGCACGCCTTTTAGTGTTAAGTTCTGACTGCGAAGGTTTTGGTAATGTGCTGGTCGAAGCCATTATCTGCCAGACGCCACCGGTCAGTACAAATTGCCCCGGAGGCCCTGCTGAAATCCTCACCGGAGCCTTAGCGCGCGGGCTGGCAGAGTTAAATGACGCGTCACTGGCAAAAACGCTGGCGGATATTTATACCGCCCCGCCGGTCGTTGGCGATGCAACCATCGCGTCGTTCGGTATCAGTGCCATTTGCCAGCAATATATTGCTCTGGTCGACAATCAAAAATAATCAGGTTTCTTATGCAAAATTCTGCCCCATTGTTAAGCGTGGTGGTTGCCGTTTATAACGGTGAAGCTTTCCTGGATCAGTTCTTTACCTGCCTTGTCAATCAACGCATCGACAGCATGGAAGTCATCATTGTCAATGACGGCTCTACTGACCGCTCGATGGAGATCGTCGAAAAATGGCGAGAAAAACTACCGCAGATGCAGGTTATAGAACAGCAAAACCAGGGCGTATCCATCGCGCGTAACACCGGTCTGGCCGTTGCGACGGGTCAATATCTCTCTTTCCCGGATATTGATGATGTCTTTAAACCCGGCATGTACCAGCGCCTGCTGGATATGGCCGTCACGCAGGATCTGGATGTCGCCACCTGTAACGGGAACTACGTCTGGGAGAACAACAAGAAACCCTCACGCCCGATCTTCCCTGAAGACAAACTGGCTTCCACAGGGGTCATGGCTGGCCCTGCGTGGTTAAAAATGGCGCTGGATTCACGTAAATTCCTTCACGTCACCTGGCTGAACATCTATCGCCACGACTTTATCCGTAAACACAGTTTCCATTTCGAACCCGGCCTGCGCCATCAGGATATTCCGTGGACCACCGAAGTGCTGCTTGCGGCAGAGCGGGTTCAGTACACCAGTGAACGTTATTACGACTACTACATTCACTCTGCATCGGTGTCTCATATGCCGGACAATGACGACACGCTAATTCGCTCCGCGCGTCACTACATGAAAATCCTGCAGATGCTCGACGCCATCAATCAGCGCTACCCGGATAAAGTGAAAGGGATCCCTGCCTGCCACTGGCAAATTGCCAAAGAGGGGTTGGGCATTATTCACACCTTCGACAACATGAAGGATGAGAAGAAGAAATCAATGATTATTAAAGAGTTCTTCGAAACAGGCATCTGGAAACTCATCTGGAAAAGTGCAAAAAATCCGCGTCTGCGCTGGCGGCTGGGTCGACGTTATTTCCGTTTGAAACGGTATCTGGCATAAGAGATAGCTTTACCTGGCCTAAATGCTTAGAATTTGCCCGCCGAAACTAAAAAAACGGATAATCGCTTGGAATTGTTGTATACCGCTCTGCTCTACATCATTCAGCCACTGGTGTGGCTGAGACTGTTGCTTCGTAGCCGGAAAGCGCCTGCGTATCGTAAACGCTGGGCTGAACGCTATGGCTTCTGCCGCAATAAAGTCGTACCGGACGGTATTTTGCTGCATTCCGTTTCTGTCGGTGAAACGCTGGCGGCGATCCCGCTGGTTCGCGCCCTGCGTCACCGCTACCCTTCGCTGCCAATCACCGTCACGACGATGACGCCAACCGGCTCGGAGCGCGCGTTATCCGCTTTCGGCAAAGACGTGCAGCACGTCTATCTGCCTTACGATCTGCCCTGCGCCATGAATCGTTTCCTCAACACCGTTCGCCCGAAGCTGGTGATCGTGATGGAAACCGAACTGTGGCCGAACATGATTTCCGCTCTGCATGCCCGTAAAATCCCGCTGGTCATTGCCAACGCGCGCCTGTCAGAGCGCTCGGCGATAGGTTACGGCAAGCTGGGTAAATTTATGCGCCGCCTGCTGGGCAAAATCACGCTGATTGCCGCGCAGAACGAAGAGGACGCGGCGCGCTTTATCTCTCTGGGCCTGAAACGCAACCAGCTTGCGGTAACGGGCAGCCTGAAGTTCGATATTTCCGTTACCCCTGAACTCGCCGCCCGTGCGATCACGCTGCGTCGCCAGTGGGCCCCGCGTCGTCAGGTCTGGATTGCGACCAGTACCCATGATGGCGAAGAAGAGATCATCCTGCAGGCTCACCGCAAGCTGCTGGAAAAATTCCCTGATTTACTGCTGATCCTCGTGCCTCGCCATCCGGAGCGTTTTAAAGATGCCCGTGAAATGGTTCAGAAAGGCGGCTTCAGCTTCACGCTGCGCAGCAGCGGTGAAATCCCTTCCGGCAGCACCCAGGTGGTGATTGGCGACACGATGGGCGAGCTGATGTTGCTGTACGGAATCGCTGACCTCGCGTTTGTCGGTGGCAGCCTGGTGGAGCGCGGCGGTCATAACCCGCTGGAGCCGGCAGCCCACGCCATTCCGGTACTGATGGGGCCGCACACGTTTAACTTCAAAGATATCTGCGCGAAATTACAGCAGGCCGATGGTTTAATTACCGTGACCGATGCGGATTCGGTGGTTAAAGAGGTATCGACCCTTCTGACTGACGAAGATTATCGCCTGTGGTACGGGCGTCATGCCGTCGAAGTGCTGCACCAGAACCAGGGCGCACTGACCCGACTGCTGCAGCTTCTGCAACCTTATCTGCCCCAGCGGAGCCACTGATGTCAACGCGTCTGTCGGTCGTCATGATCGCCAAAAACGCCGCCGACCTGCTTCCGGATTGCCTGGCGTCGGTTGCCTGGGCTGACGAGATAGTCATTCTTGACTCCGGAAGTACGGATAACACGGTGGATCTTGCCCGGGCAGCGGGCGCAAACGTCTTTGTCGACGCTGACTGGCAAGGCTACGGCATCCAGCGCCAGCGCGCACAGGGGTATGCCACAGGTGATTATGTCCTGATGCTCGACACCGACGAACGCATCACGCCGGAGCTTCAGCAGGCCATTCAGGCTGTACTTTCCTCGCCCCAGCCTGGCGCCGTGTACAGCATTGCCCGCCGCAACTACTTCCTTGGCCGTTTTATGCGCCACAGCGGCTGGTATCCTGACCGCGTGATGCGCCTCTACGAGCGCGAGCGGTATCAGTACAACGACAATCTGGTGCATGAATCCCTGAGCTGCGATAGCGCTCAGGTCATCCCCCTGAAGGGCGATTTGCTGCACCTGACCTGCCGTGATTTCGCGAGCTTCCAGCGTAAACAGCTCAACTATGCCACCGCATGGGCGCAGGAGCGTCACCAGCGCGGCAAGAAGGCCTCGCTGACGGGAATCTTCACCCACACGCTGGGCGCGTTTCTGAAAACGCTGCTGCTGCGTGGTGGCGTGCTGGACGGCAAGCAGGGCTGGTTACTCGCGGTAGTGAATGCCCAGTATACTTTCAACAAATACACCGAGCTGTGGGCGCTCTGCCGCGGCTACTCAGAGAAAACGTGAGCCATGAGCACAAAAGCGATTTATCCGGGTACCTTCGATCCTATCACCAACGGTCATCTTGATATCATCACCCGTGCGGCGTGCATGTTCGACAAGGTGATCCTGGCCATTGCCGCCAGCCCCAGCAAAAAGCCGATGTTTGACCTCAACGAGCGCGTACAGCTCGCCACCGATGCCATTTCGCACCTGCCGAATGTTGAGGTGGTCGGGTTTAGCGACCTGATGGCTAACTTCGCCCGCGCTCAGCAGGCAAACATTCTTATCCGTGGTTTACGCGCGGTGGCAGACTTCGAGTATGAGATGCAGCTGGCGCACATGAACCGCCACCTGATGCCGGAGCTGGAGAGCGTTTTCCTGATGCCCTCCAAAGAGTGGTCGTTTATCTCTTCTACTCTGGTAAAAGAGGTGGCGCGTCATCACGGCGACGTCACACATTTCCTGCCGACTAACGTCCACCAGGCATTGATGGAAAAGCTAAAGTAACCTTATTTCTGGCACTGACGGCAGTAGAACGTGGCGCGCTGGGCGTGCTTCGTGGCAATCACTGGCGTGCCGCAGACTCTGCACGGTTCGCCTTTACGGCCATACACCTGCAGCTCCTGGGCAAAATAGCCCGGCTTGCCGTCACTTTGCAGGAAGTCCTTCAACGTTGTCCCGCCCTGCTCAATCGAGCGAAGTAATACGGCTTTAATCACCCGGACCAGCAGCTCGCACTCCTGCGCAGACAGCGAAGAGGCCAGCCGATCGGGATGGATCCCGGCCGCAAACAGCGATTCGCTGGCGTAGATATTCCCCACGCCGACCACCAGCTTGTTATCCATCAGCCAGGGCTTAATCGGGCTTTTCTTCTTCGCACACTTCGCCTTGAAGTATTCCGCGTTAAACGCGTCTGAGAGCGGCTCCGGGCCCAGATGCGCCAGCACGTTATGCCCTTCCAGCTCCTTCGTCCACAGCCACGCGCCAAAGCGCCGTGGGTCGGTGTAACGGAGCACTTTGCCGTTGCTCATCACCAGATCGACATGGTCATGCTTTTCCGCAGGCAGTTCTTCGGTAAGAATGCGCAGGCTCCCGGACATTCCCAGGTGGATAATAATCCAGCCGTCGGGCAGCTCCAGCAGCAGGTATTTCGCGCGACGCTGTACGCTAAGGACGGGTTTATCGCTCAGAGTATGGATCTCATCGGACACCGGCCAGCGCAGACGTCCATTGCGGACCACCGCGTGAAGAATCGTTGCGCCGACCAGATGGGGCTCAATGCCGCGACGGCTGGTTTCTACCTCAGGTAATTCAGGCATGGTTCCTCCGTTGAGATTCAGAATGCAAAAAACCCCGCAGTTGCGGGGTTTTTCGATACAAGGAGACTAAAATTATTTGATTTTAGCTTCTTTGTACAGTACGTGCTGGCGTACAACTGGATCGAATTTTTTCAGTTCCAGTTTTTCCGGCTTAGTACGTTTGTTCTTCGTGGTGGTGTAGAAGTGACCTGTACCAGCAGAAGAAACCAGCTTGATTTTCTCGCGAATACCTTTAGCCATGATTTATTTCCTCTTTAAGTACTTAGTACTTTTCGCCACGGGCACGCAGTTCGGACAGAACTGTATCGATGCCTTTCTTATCGATTACACGCATACCTTTAGCAGATACGCGCAGGGTGACAAAACGCTTCTCGCTCTCAACCCAGAAACGGTGAGAGTGCAGGTTCGGCAGGAAACGGCGTTTAGTCGCGTTCAGTGCGTGGGAACGGTTGTTACCGGTCACCGGACGCTTGCCAGTAACTTGGCAGACTCGGGACATGTCTATTCTCCAAAAATCAAATTAGCTCGAGCTTCGTATGGGGTATTGGCGCCTCGTCAGGCTTTACAGCCTGGTCATCGCAGTTCAATGTGAACTCTCGACTGCCAGGCCCAAATGCCAAACCCGAGATTCTCAAAGGTGGCGTAGTATACGCTGACTCGGCGGTGTGCTCAAGTCCCGAACAGACAAAGATCCCGACGGATCGCGAGAAATAGCCTAAATCCAGCCATGTTCTGCGAAAGAAATGTACTCACCGCGGCCAATTATCAGATGGTCCAGCACACGAATGTCCATGAATTGACAGCATTTGATAATGCGTTCGGTGATTTCTTTGTCCGCTCTGCTCGGTTCTGCACAGCCAGAGGGGTGATTATGCGCGAGGATCACGCCCGCTGCATTCACTTTTATCGCTTCCCGCACAATTTCACGCGGATGCACCTCAACGTGGCTCAACGTGCCCGCAAAGAGACAGCTATGTTTCAGCACCCGATTTCTGTTATCGACAAAGATCACCATAAAGATCTCGCGTTCAATATCGGTTAACTGGCTCTGCAGGAATTCACGCGTCATTTCTGGCGTCAGGATCGGATCTTCCTTCTCCATGCGGACATTGTAAAAACGGCGGGCAAGTTCAGCAATGCCCCTCAGCTGGGCATATTTCGCCACGCCAATTCCCTCAACGTGCTTAAACTGCGCCAGGTCGGCGGTCAATAAACCGTACAGTGAACCGAAATGTGCTATCAGCTCTTTTGCCAGCGTAAATACCGTTTTTCCGGGCGTGCCGGTACGTAAAAAGAGCGCCAATAGTTCATCGTCTTTTAACAGGGTGACGCCATAGCGCAGCAGTTTTTCGCGCGGCAGCAGCTCCTCATCCTCTTCTTCCATGCTCTTTCTCCTTTTTAACCTCATGCTGCCACAGGCCAATCCGTCGCTCGACGGCCACATTGCGTTCTTGCGTAGCGCCTCGCAAAGTGGACGAAGTACAAAATCACTCCGCTTTGGGGATTGTGATAAAATGCCCGCTCTCTGGTGAAACCCAACAGGAAAGAATCATGATGAGCCTGGCCGGTAAAAAAATCGTTCTTGGCGTGAGCGGCGGCATTGCTGCTTATAAAGCGCCGGAGCTGGTGCGTCGTCTGCGCGAGCGCGGAGCTGACGTGCGGGTCGCGATAACCGAAGGCGGTAAAGCCTTTATCACTCCTCTGAGCCTGCAGGCCGTTTCAGGATACCCGGTATCTGACAGCCTGCTCGATCCGGCCGCCGAAGCCGCCATGGGCCATATTGAGCTGGGTAAATGGGCAGACCTGGTTATCCTCGCCCCCGCCACGGCTGATTTAATCGCTCGGGTGGCGGCCGGTATGGCAAACGATCTGGTCTCCACCATTTGTCTGGCCACGCCAGCTCCAGTTGCCGTCGTTCCTGCCATGAACCAGCAGATGTACCGTAACGCGGCCACCCAGCACAATCTCGAGACGCTGGCCTCACGCGGCCTGCTTATCTGGGGTCCGGACAGCGGCAGCCAGGCCTGCGGCGACGTTGGCCCGGGTCGCATGCTTGATCCGCTGACGATTGTTGATATGGCCGCTGCCCATTTTTCGCCTGTCAACGATCTGCAACATCTCAACATCATGATTACCGCGGGCCCCACGCGCGAGCCGCTGGATCCGGTGCGCTACATCACCAACCACAGCTCCGGCAAAATGGGCTTCGCGATTGCCGCCGCCGCCGCAAGGCGTGGCGCGAACGTCACGCTGGTGAGCGGCCCGGTATCGCTGCCTACCCCTGCGTTTGTGAAGCGAATTGACGTGACTACCGCGCTGGAGATGGAAGCCGCCGTGCAGGCACATGCGCAAAGCCAGCAGATTTTTATCGGCTGTGCGGCCGTCGCAGACTATCGTGCCGAGACGATCGCCGAGGCTAAAATTAAAAAGCAAGGCGATGAATTAACACTAAAAATGGTGAAAAACCCGGACATTGTTGCCGGCGTCGCCGCACTAAAAAGCCATCGTCCATACGTTGTTGGGTTTGCCGCAGAAACGAATAATGTGGAAGAATATGCCCGGCAAAAACGTACCCGCAAAAACCTCGATTTGATTTGCGCGAACGACGTATCGCTGGCCACACAAGGATTTAACAGCGACAGCAACGCACTGCACCTTTTCTGGCAGGATGGAGATAAAGTCTTACCGCTTGAGCGCAAGGAACTCCTGGGCCAACAATTACTGGACGAGATCGTTACCCGTTATGATGAAAAAAATCGACGTTAAGATTCTGGACCCGCGTGTTGGCGAGCAATTCCCGCTGCCAACCTATGCCACCTCCGGTTCTGCCGGTCTTGACCTGCGCGCCTGTCTCGATGACGCCGTAGAACTGGCTCCGGGTGCCACTACCCTGGTTCCAACTGGCCTGGCAATTCACATTGCTGACCCGTCTCTGGCAGCGGTGATCCTGCCGCGTTCTGGTCTGGGCCATAAGCACGGCGTTGTGCTGGGTAACCTGGTGGGCCTGATCGACTCCGACTACCAGGGTCAGCTGATGGTCTCCGTCTGGAACCGCGGTCAGGACAGCTTCACCATTGAACCGGGCGAGCGTATCGCCCAGATGGTCTTTGTACCGGTGGTACAGGCAGAATTTAACCTGGTGGCAGACTTTGACGCCACCGACCGTGGCGAAGGCGGCTTCGGCCATTCCGGGCGCAAATAACGGCCCGAAAGACACGTATCTCACAGCGTTATAATGCAATAACAAACCGCAAACGCCCGTTTGCGGTCGCTGTGTGGATGCCAGCCTGGCAAGTGCTTATTTTCAGGGGTATTTTGTAACATGGCAGAAAAACAAACTGCGAAAAGGAATCGTCGCGAAGAAATACTTCAATCTCTGGCTCTGATGCTTGAATCCAGCGATGGCAGTCAACGCATCACCACCGCTAAACTGGCCGCCTCTGTAGGCGTGTCTGAGGCGGCGCTGTACCGTCATTTCCCGAGCAAGACCCGGATGTTCGACAGCCTGATCGAGTTTATTGAAGACAGCCTGATTACGCGCATCAACCTGATTCTGAAAGACGAAAAAGACACCACCGCGCGTCTGCGTCTGATTGTGCTGTTAATCCTGGGCTTCGGTGAACGCAATCCGGGCTTAACCCGCATTCTCACCGGCCACGCGCTGATGTTTGAACAGGACAGACTGCAGGGCCGCATTAACCAGCTTTTCGAGCGTATTGAAGCGCAATTGCGCCAGGTTCTGCGCGAGAAGAAAATGCGTGAAGGCGAAGGTTACAGTATTGATGAGACTCTGCTGGCGAGCCAGATACTGGCGTTTTGTGAAGGGATGCTCTCCCGCTTTGTGCGTAGCGAATTTAAATACCGTCCAACGGACGATTTTGACGCCCGCTGGCCGTTAGTGGCTGCTCAGTTGCAGTAATCTGTAAGCCCGGTAAGCGTAACGCCACCGGGCAATTTAATTACACCCCGAACTCTTCGCGATACGCTTTTACCGCTGCCAGATGGTCCGCCATTTCAGGCTTCTCTTCCAGATACGCAATCAGCTCTTTCAGGGTAATAATCGACGTCACTTTGCAGTTATAGTCACGCTCCACTTCCTGAATAGCGGAAATCTCGCCACGGCCACGCTCCTGACGATCCAGCGAAATCAGCACGCCAGCCAGCGTCGCAGCGTTGGCCTGGATAATTTCCATCGATTCGCGGATCGCCGTGCCCGCGGTGATTACGTCATCGACCAGCATGACGCGGCCCTGCAGCGGGCTGCCGACCAGATTCCCGCCTTCGCCGTGGGTTTTAGCCTCTTTGCGGTTAAAGCAGTAGGGCACGTCGCGGTCATGGTGTTCCGCCAGCGCCACCGCGGTGGTGGTCGCAATCGGAATGCCTTTGTAGGCCGGGCCAAACAGCAGGTCAAAATCAATCCCGGAATCCACCAGCGCTTCGGCATAGAAACGGCCTAACAGTGCCAGATCGCGCCCGGTATTAAACAGCCCGGCGTTGAAGAAATAGGGACTCTTACGCCCGGATTTCAGCGTAAATTCGCCAAACTTAAGTACCTGCTTGTTAAGCGCAAACTCAATAAACTGGCGCTGATACGATTTCATGGATTTGCTCCTTTGGTTTTTCTGTCTTACAGGCAAAAAAAAGGCGACTCATTGGTCGCCTTTAAAATCAATTTTCTAACGCCGCTTTCTGCGTCGTTACAATGGATTCGATTCCCCCTCGGGCCAACGCCAGCAGGGAGAGAAGTTCTTCGTGGGTGAACGGCTCGCCTTCTGCCGTGCCCTGCACCTCAATGATGCGACCGTCTTCGGTCATCACCACGTTCATGTCGGTTTCTGCTGCGGAATCTTCAACGTATTCCAGATCGCAAAGCGCTTCACCATTAACGATACCGACAGAAACCGCCGCAACCATGCCTTTCATTGGGTTGGTTTTCAGCTTGCCGGCCGCAACCAGCTTGTTCAGGGCATCGGCCAGCGCCACGCAGGCACCGGTAATCGACGCCGTACGCGTACCGCCGTCAGCCTGAATCACGTCGCAATCGAGAGTAATGGTGAATTCGCCGAGGATTTTCAGGTCAACGGCGGCGCGCAGCGCACGCGCGATCAGACGTTGAATCTCCATGGTACGCCCGCCCTGCTTACCCTTCGCCGCTTCACGGGCGTTACGGGTATGGGTCGCACGCGGCAGCATGCCGTATTCAGCGGTGATCCAGCCCTGGCCCTGACCTTTCAGGAAGCGCGGAACGCCTTCTTCGATGGAGGCGGTGCACAGCACTTTAGTGTCACCAAACTCAACCAGCACGGAGCCTTCAGCGTGTTTTGTATAGTTACGGGTCAGGGTGACGGGACGCACCTGATTGGCGCTACGACCTGATGGACGCATGATGGATTCTCCGGCTTGAAACGAATGTGGCTGCGCATTATACGGATAAAGGACGCTTATTCCTATCCTGAGAAGCCCCCGAAAGCTATAATCCCCCCATCTCTCCTTTAAAAACGGGAATGTCTATGATCCGCAGTATGACCGCCTACGCCCGGCGTGAAATCAAGGGTAGCTGGGGTAGCGCCACATGGGAAATGCGCTCGGTAAACCAGCGTTACCTGGAAACGTATTTCCGTATGCCGGAGCAGTTCCGCAGCCTTGAGCCTGTCGTACGTGAACGTATCCGTACGCGTCTGACGCGCGGAAAAGTGGAATGTAACCTGCGCTTTGAGCCCGATGCCAGCGCACAGGGCGAGCTCATCCTCAACGAAAAACTGGCGAAACAGCTCGTGAATGCAGCGAACTGGGTCAAAATGCAGAGCGATGAAGGCGAAATCAACCCGGTTGATATTCTGCGCTGGCCTGGCGTCATGGCGGCCGGTGAGCAGGATCTGGATGCTATTGCCGCTGAAATCCTGGCAGCCCTCGACGGCACGCTGGACGACTTTATCGTTGCCCGCGAAACCGAAGGCCAGGCGCTGAAAGCGATGATTGAGCAGCGCCTTGAAGGCGTGAGCACCGAAGTAGCGAAAGTCCGCACCCATATGCCAGAAGTGCTGCAATGGCAGCGCGAGCGCCTTGTCGCCAAACTGGAAGAAGCCGAAGTTCAGCTGGAAAACACCCGTCTGGAACAAGAGCTGGTGCTGATGGCGCAGCGTATTGATGTCGCTGAAGAGCTGGACCGTCTGGAAGCGCACGTTAAAGAAACCTACAACATTCTGAAGAAGAAAGAAGCTGTGGGCCGCCGTCTGGACTTTATGATGCAGGAGTTCAACCGCGAGTCGAACACCCTGGCGTCTAAATCGATCAATGCAGAAGTGACGAATTCAGCGATTGAGCTGAAAGTGCTGATTGAGCAGATGCGCGAGCAAATCCAGAATATCGAATAATGCTTTTCGGGTGGTGTCGACCGCACCACCCATTACTATTTCTAATCCATCACAACGACAATTTTTTCGCTTTACCGCCCTCCATCAAGCTTTCTCTATAGAACTTGATAAAAATTTATAGGGCAAACTGACTCGCCTTAGAAAATCTCAATCGTGATCTTGCGCACAAATCGCTAACCTCCCCCACGTTCACACCGGAGGGTATATGCTGCTTCACATCCTTTATCTCATTGGCATCACCGCAGAAGCCATGACCGGCGCGCTTGCCGCCGGACGTCGCCGTATGGACACCTTCGGCGTGATCATTATTGCTACGGCGACCGCACTGGGCGGCGGTTCCGTGCGCGATATTCTGCTTGGCCATTACCCGCTCGGCTGGGTTAAACACCCTGAGTACGTGATTATTGTGGCGACGGCCGCCGTGTTAACCACCATAGTGGCGCCCGTTATGCCCCATCTTCGCCGCCTGTTTCTGGTGCTTGATGCGCTGGGGCTGATTGTCTTTTCGATCATCGGCGCACAAATCGCGCTCGATATGGGGGAAGGACCGGTTATCGCCACCATCGCCGCCGTGGTCACGGGCGTATTCGGCGGTGTGCTGCGCGATATGTTCTGCAAACGCATCCCCCTGGTCTTTCAAAAAGAGCTGTATGCCGGCATCTCCTTTGCGGCAGCGGTGCTCTATATCGCTCTGCAGCATTACGTTTCAAACCATGACGTGGTGGTCATCTCAACGCTGCTGTTTGGCTTTACGGCCCGCATGCTGGCGCTGCGTCTGAAGCTCGGGCTGCCCGTTTTTCATTACAAACACAGCGCCCACTAGCTTCAGAACCCGTTGATGTGCTGTTCAGCGAGCCATTTCGCCAGCACATCTATCTGAGGGGCGTGAATCCAGTTAACGATTTGTCGCGCTTTCTCCTCTCCTGTTCCCGGCAGGGTCTGCCAGTCCTTTGCGTTGCGCCCGCTCATCTTCTGCCACGATATGTCTCCCATCGCCTTCAGCGAAGCCTGGGTCAATGGCACACCCATTGCCATGAGCCAGCGGATAAACGGCTTCTCGCGCACCAGATTAAATCGGTGCCAGAGCGCCAGCCCGCGTGCTGAGGAAAACCCCGGTGTAGCCTGCAGCTGCGCCTGCGTTAATAACAGCCATGAAAAGAGATGTTCAAAATGATGCGCCTGCCAGAGGGTTCGCCAGCCTGACTCGCCTACTCCTTCAATATCAAGTACCTGCTTTGAACTGAGCCAGGTCAGCCGGGCAAAGAACTGCTCCATACACTCCGGTGAAGCATAGAAACAGCTAAGAGCATGATAGCGTGAGGCCGGTGGCTCTGGTTTATGTCTGTCCGTTCCGCGCCAGAGCACCTTATCAAACCGGGGGATACCCTGCCCGGCCAGGCTGATCTGTATCTGATCCCCTGGAGCAATATCCAGATTCTGCCAGCGCCCAACCGAGCCCAGACTCACCCGCTGCACCTGTTTATCATCCAGTTGTACGGGCTCCAGCGCTGCTACAACGGAAATTTTGCCCGTGCGCCCCACGGAAAAATGAATATCACTCACCTCTGCAACCTGGGCTGCGGGAGGATATTTCCACGCGACAACCCAGCTGCCTTCTCCCGGTAACCACTCTTCACCCGCGGGTTCATCCTCCGAACGCACCACAATCCCATCCGTGGCAAAGGGTAATGCGGTCACGTGCCAGGCCGCGCGCTGCTTCTCGACGGCATCGACAGATTCGGCGGGTAGCGTATACCGTGCCGACAGCGTAAAACCGGCCTGAGACAGTTCAGCTAAAGAGGTACGCATATCTTTCGGTCCGTCCGGCCAGGCCCAGATGAATACGCCGATCTTGCTCAATAACGAGTTATCCTTTTGCCGCATCATCGCCCCTGCCACCTTTGCGCGAGCGTTCATTCCGCCCATCTGCTGCTGAATGTGATTGTCGCGTAACCAGAAAAGCTCGCCCTGTAAGACGCTATTCGCCAGCGCGCCGGTGAGCTTTTGCGGAACAGACGGGATTAAACGCACCTTCCCGGTCCAGTCTTCCCCTTTCAGGCCATCACCGCGACTGATAGCCTGGGTTAACTTTCCGTTGCGATAGACCAGCGTCACCGCCACACCGTCAACTTTCGGCTGCATCCACAGATGCTGTCGGGCACGCATCCACTGTCTCAACTCCTCTTTGCTGGCCACTTTATGTACACCCGTATGGGCAACAGGATGTTTTACGCTTCCCACCAGCGCCGGGAGTTTCTCTTCTGAAGGCTCGCTGCCAAAACAGCGCTGCCACAGCGTTAACCGCCCGTGAAGCTGGTCGTAAACCTCGTCGCTGATCTCGCTCACGCCCTGCTTCCAGTAGGCCTCATCCCAGCCTTTGATTTGCGCGCTTAACGACGCCATCTCTTTTTCTGCTTTTGCCTGCGACCACACCGGACACACTGCCGCGCCATAGCCACACCACAACAGCATTAACCCGCTTATCCATCGCCACATCGCTACCCCTCCTTTGCATTGCAGGAGGTATACCCGGATGCCTGAAACAACGCTAACGGCAACGTTTCACAATGCGAGACGCTATCCGGTGTTTCTTTTGGTTGCTGAAAACCACGGATAAAACCTGAAAACGGCACGCAAAATTCAATAATCCAGGGGAAAAAGTGTGACAAAGGCTACGTCACACGGCGGTGACGTGTATAATAAGCCCGTATGTAGGACTTCTTCGTTAACACATACAAAAGACTCTCATGGCTCAAGGCACGCTTTATATTGTTTCTGCCCCTAGTGGCGCGGGTAAATCCAGCCTTATTCAGGCACTGTTAAAAACCCAACCGTTGTACGACACACAGGTTTCTGTTTCTCACACCACGCGAGCGCCGCGTCCGGGTGAAGTGCACGGTGAACACTATTTCTTTGTGGATCACGACGAATTCAGAGCGATGATCGGCAGAGACGCGTTTCTTGAACACGCTGAAGTATTCGGTAATTACTACGGTACCTCGCGTGAAACCATTGAGCAGGTTCTTGCCACGGGCGTGAATGTGTTCCTTGATATCGACTGGCAGGGCGCACAGCAAATTCGTAAGAAAATGCCTGACTCGCGCAGTATCTTTATTTTACCGCCATCGAAAGATGAGCTGGATCGCCGCCTGCGTGGCCGCGGTCAGGACAGCGAAGAAGTGATCGCAAAGCGTATGGAACAGGCTGTTGCAGAAATGAGCCATTACGCGGAATATGATTACCTTATTGTGAATGATGATTTTGATGCCGCACTGAGCGATCTCAAAACCATTCTTCGTGCAGAACGTCTGCGTATGAGCCGCCAGAAGCAGCGACATGACGCATTAATCACCAAACTGTTGGCAGACTGAACCCACTTTCAGTATCATGCCCAGTCATTTCTTCACCTGTGGAGCATTTTAAGTATGGCACGCGTAACTGTTCAGGACGCTGTAGAGAAAATTGGTAACCGTTTTGACCTGGTGCTGGTCGCCGCGCGTCGCGCTCGTCAGATGCAGGTAGGCGGTAAAGATCCGCTGGTACCGGAAGAAAACGATAAAACCACCGTTATTGCACTTCGCGAAATCGAAGAAGGTCTGATCAACAACCAGATCCTCGACGTGCGTGAGCGCCAGGAGCAGCAAGAGCAGGAAGCCGCAGAACTGCAGGCCGTAACCGCTATTGCTGAAGGTCGTCGTTAATTAAACCTGCGGGTCGCCCTTGTATCTGTTTGAAAGCCTGAATCAACTGATTCAAACCTACCTGCCTGAAGACCAGATTAAGCGTCTTCAGCAGGCGTATCTCGTTGCACGTGACGCTCACGAGGGCCAGACACGTTCAAGCGGTGAACCCTATATCACGCACCCGGTAGCGGTGGCCTGTATTCTGGCCGAGATGAAACTCGACTACGAAACGCTGATGGCCGCTCTGCTGCATGACGTGATCGAAGATACCCCTGCCACTTATCAGGACATGGAACAGCTGTTTGGCAAAAGCGTTGCCGAACTGGTGGAAGGGGTCTCTAAGCTTGATAAGCTGAATTTCCGCGACAAGAAAGAGGCGCAAGCCGAAAACTTCCGCAAGATGATTATGGCGATGGTGCAGGATATCCGCGTCATTCTCATCAAACTCGCTGACCGTACCCACAACATGCGCACGCTGGGCTCACTTCGCCCGGATAAACGTCGCCGCATTGCCCGTGAAACTCTCGAAATCTACAGTCCGCTGGCGCACCGTTTAGGTATTCACCACATTAAAACCGAGCTGGAAGAGCTGGGTTTTGAAGCGTTGTACCCGAACCGCTATCGCGTGATTAAAGAGGTGGTGAAAGCCGCACGCGGTAACCGTAAAGAGATGATTCAAAAAATCCTCTCGGAAATTGAAGGGCGCTTACAGGAAGCGGGAATCCCGTGCCGCGTCAGCGGTCGTGAAAAACATTTGTACTCCATCTACTGCAAAATGGTGCTCAAAGAGCAGCGTTTTCACTCGATCATGGATATCTACGCTTTTCGCGTGATCGTCAACGACTCGGACACCTGTTATCGCGTGCTGGGGCAGATGCACAGCCTCTACAAACCGCGTCCGGGGCGCATGAAAGATTACATCGCTATCCCAAAAGCGAACGGCTATCAATCTTTGCACACCTCGATGATCGGTCCGCACGGCGTGCCTGTTGAGGTGCAAATTCGCACCGAAGACATGGACCAGATGGCAGAGATGGGTGTTGCCGCACACTGGGCGTATAAAGAGCACGGTGGCGAAAGCAGCACGACCGCACAAATCCGCGCCCAGCGCTGGATGCAGAGCCTGCTGGAGCTTCAGCAGAGTGCGGGTAGCTCGTTTGAATTTATCGAGAGCGTTAAATCCGATCTCTTCCCGGATGAGATTTACGTTTTCACCCCAGAAGGCCGCATTGTCGAACTGCCTGCGGGCGCAACGCCGGTCGACTTCGCTTACGCCGTGCACACCGATATCGGGCATGCCTGCGTAGGCGCGCGCGTCGACAGACAGCCTTATCCGCTCTCTCAGCCGCTCTCCAGCGGCCAGACGGTAGAAATTATTACCGCGCCGGGCGCACGTCCGAACGCGGCCTGGCTGAACTTTGTCGTGAGCTCCAAAGCACGCGCCAAAATTCGCCAGCTGCTGAAAAACCTCAAGCGTGATGATTCCGTCAGCCTGGGGCGTCGTCTGCTCAACCACGCGTTGGGCGGCAGCCGTAAGCTGGCTGAAATTCCGCAGGAGAACGTCCAGCGCGAGCTGGAGCGCATGAAGCTCGCGTCGCTTGACGACCTGCTTGCAGAGATTGGCCTCGGCAACGCCATGAGCGTGGTGGTGGCGAAGAACCTGCAGCAAGGCGACACGACAGCGGTGCCTGCAACCACGCAAAGCCACGGACACCTGCCGATTAAAGGCGCGGATGGGGTACTGATCACCTTCGCAAAATGCTGTCGTCCAATCCCTGGCGACCCGATTATTGCGCACGTCAGCCCGGGTAAAGGGCTGGTTATCCACCACGAGTCCTGTCGTAACATTCGCGGCTACCAGAAAGAGGCCGAGAAGTTTATGGCGGTCGAGTGGGATAAAGAGACGGCGCAGGAATTTATCACCGAAATTAAGGTGGATATGTTCAACCATCAGGGTGCCCTGGCGAACCTGACGGCAGCGATCAACACGGCTTCTTCCAACATTCAAAGCCTGAATACGGAAGAAAAAGATGGCCGCGTGTACAGCGCCTTTATTCGTCTGACCGCCCGCGACCGCGTGCATCTGGCGAATATTATGCGCAAGATCCGCGTCATGCCGGACGTGATTAAAGTCACCCGAAACCGAAACTAGGTTTATGAATTCACAACGTTATGCACGTATCTGCGAAATGCTCGCCAGGCGTCAGCCTGACCTGACGGTCTGCATGGAGCAGGTGCACAAACCTCATAACGTCTCTGCTATCGTTCGTACCGCAGATGCCGTCGGTGTGCATGAAGTGCACGCCGTTTGGCCGGACGGCCGTATGCGCAATACGGTCTCGGCGGCGGCAGGCAGCAACAGCTGGGTGTCTGTCAAAAATCATCACACCATTGGCGAAGCCGTATCGCACCTGAAAGGGCGCGGGATGCAGATCCTTGCCACTAACCTGTCAGCTAAAGCCGTAGATTTCCGCGAGATCGACTACACCCGCCCGACCTGCATTTTGATGGGTCAGGAGAAAACCGGGATCTCCCGGGAAGCGCTGGATCTGGCGGATCGTGACATTATCATTCCGATGATCGGCATGGTGCAGTCTTTGAACGTCTCCGTGGCGTCCGCACTCATTCTGTATGAAGCGCAGCGCCAGCGTCAGAACGCCGGGATGTACGAGCGCAGCAACAGCATGCTGCCGGAAGATGAACAGCAGCGCCTGCTGTTTGAAGGTGGTTATCCGGTGCTGGCTCGCGTTGCGAAGCAGAAAAAATTGCCTTACCCTCACGTCAATGCGCAGGGCGAAATTGAAGCCGATGCCGAGTGGTGGGCCACCATGCAGTACGCCGGGTAAGCGATGAAAGGCCGCCTGCTGGATGCCATCCCGCTTAACAGCCTGACAGGCGTGGGCGCGGCGCAAAGCAATAAGCTGGCAAAAATTGGCCTGCACACCGTGCAGGATCTCCTGCTTCACCTCCCCCTGCGTTACGAAGACCGCACTCAGCTCTACAAGATTGGCGATCTCCTTCCCGCTATTTACGCCACCGTTGAAGGCGAAGTCCTGAACTGCAACATCACCTTCGGCGGACGCCGGATGATGACCTGCCAGATTAGCGACGGCACTGGCATTCTCACCATGCGTTTTTTCAACTTCAGCGCGGCGATGAAAAACAGCCTGGCGACGGGCCGCAGAGTGCTGGCCTATGGCGAAGCCAAACGCGGGAAATACGGCGCAGAGATGATCCACCCGGAGTACCGCGTGCAGGGCGATCTCAGCACGCCGGAAATGCAGGAGACGCTTACCCCGGTTTACCCGACGACCGAAGGCATCAAGCAGGCGACGCTGCGTAAGCTCACCGATCAGGCGCTGGAGCTGCTGGATACCTGCGCCATTTCCGAGCTGCTGCCGCCCGAGCTGGCGCAGGGCATGATGAGCCTGCCCGAGGCGCTGCGAACCCTGCATCGACCGCCGCCAACGCTGCAGCTCAGCGATTTAGAAAGCGGCAAACACCCCGCCCAACAGCGTCTTATTCTTGAGGAATTACTGGCACATAACCTGAGCATGCTGGCGCTTCGCGCGGGCGCGCAGCGTTTCCACGCTCAGCCGTTAAGCCAGAATGATGCGCTCAAAGATAAGCTGCTGGCCTCTCTGCCGTTTAAGCCCACCGGCGCGCAGGCGCGCGTCACCGCCGAGATTGAACGCGATATGGCGCTCGACGTGCCGATGATGCGCCTGGTGCAGGGCGACGTGGGCTCCGGTAAAACGCTGGTTGCCGCCCTGGCGGCCCTGCGCGCGATTGCCCACGGTAAACAGGTGGCGCTAATGGCGCCGACCGAGCTGCTGGCTGAACAGCACGCCAACAATTTCCGCGCCTGGTTTGCGCCACTCGGGATTGAAGTGGGCTGGCTTGCCGGGAAGCAAAAAGGCAAAGCGCGCCTTGCGCAACAGGAGGCTATTGCCAGCGGGCAGGTGCAGATAATTGTCGGCACGCACGCTATCTTCCAGGAGCAGGTGCAGTTTAACGGTCTTGCGCTGGTGATCATCGACGAGCAGCACCGCTTCGGCGTGCATCAGCGTTTGGCATTATGGGAGAAAGGGCTGCAGCAGGGCTTCCACCCGCATCAGCTGATCATGACCGCCACGCCGATCCCGCGCACCCTGGCGATGACCGCGTACGCCGATCTGGATACCTCCACCATCGACGAACTGCCGCCGGGCCGTACGCCGGTCACCACGGTCGCCATTCCCGACACGCGCCGCAGCGATATCATTGACCGCGTGCGCAACGCCTGCACCCAGGAAGGGCGTCAGGCCTACTGGGTCTGTACGCTGATTGAAGAATCTGAACTGCTGGAAGCGCAGGCTGCCGAAGCCACGTGGGAAGAGCTTAAGCTGGCGCTGCCGGAGCTGAACGTGGGTCTGGTTCACGGACGCATGAAGCCCGCTGAAAAACAGGCGGTCATGCAGTCGTTCAAACAGGGTGATTTGCATTTGCTGATCGCCACCACGGTGATCGAAGTCGGCGTGGACGTCCCGAATTCCAGCCTGATGATCATCGAAAACCCGGAGCGTCTCGGCCTTGCCCAGCTCCACCAGCTGCGCGGGCGCGTCGGCCGTGGCGCGGTTGCGTCCCACTGCGTTCTGCTCTACAAAGCGCCTCTTTCCAAAACCGCCCAGATGCGTCTTCAGGTGCTGCGCGACAGCAACGACGGTTTTGTGATTGCGCAAAAAGACCTGGAGATCCGCGGCCCGGGCGAACTGCTGGGCACGCGTCAGACGGGGAACGCCGAGTTTAAAGTGGCGGATTTGCTGCGCGATCAGGCCATGATCCCAGAAGTTCAGCGCCTGGCTCGCCATATTCATGAACACTACCCCGAACAGGCGGCAGCGTTAATTGAGCGCTGGATGCCGGAAACCGAGCGCTATTCCAACGCCTGATTTCAGGCAAACATCGGCAGCATCAGATACAGCTTAATCACCAGCGCGTTGACGATATCAATGAAGAATGCGCCAACCATCGGGACCACAAGAAACGCCATGTGCGATGGCCCGAACCGTTCTGTGATCGCCTGCATATTGGCGATAGCCGTTGGAGTGGCCCCCAGACCAAACCCGCAGTGACCCGCCGCCAGCACCGCCGCATCGTAGTTTTTGCCCATCATGCGCCAGGTCACGAACATGGCGTACAGCGCCATAAACAGCGCCTGTACCGCCAGAATCGCCACCATCGGCAGCGCCAGCGAGGCCAGCTCCCACAGCTTGAGGCTCATCAGCGCCATCGCCAGGAACAGCGACAGGCAGACGTTGCCGAGCACCGATACCGCCCGTTCAAACACGCGGTAGAAGCCCATCAGCGCCAGACCGTTGCTCAGGATCACCCCGATAAACAGCACGCAGACAAACGTCGGCAGTTCAAACGCGGACCCCGCCAGCCATTGCGCAACCACTTTGCCCACGGTCAGGCAGATGGCGATCGTCGCGATGGTTTCAATCAGCACCAGCGAGGTAATGCTGCGCCCGACGTCCGGCTTTTCGAACGCGGTCGGCACCAGCTCATCGTCAGGCCTGCCGTTCGGCGTGGTGGAGTGCTTAACCAGATACCGCGCCACCGGGCCGCCAATCAGGCCCCCCAGCACCAGGCCAAAGGTCGCACAGGCCATCGCCACTTCCGTCGCGTTTTCAAACCCGTAGCGCTCGATGAACAGCTTGCTCCACGCGGCCCCGGTTCCGTGACCGCCCGAAAGGGTAATCGACCCCGCCAGCAATCCCATCAGCGGATCCAGCCCCAGCAGCGTTGCCATGCCGATGCCAATGGCGTTTTGCATCAGCAGCAGCCCCACCACCACAATCAGGAATACGCCGAGCACCTTACCGCCCGAGCGCAGGCTCGCCAGGTTGGCGTTCAGGCCGATAGTGGCAAAGAAGGCCAGCATCAGCGGATCTTTCAGGGACATATCAAAATCGATTTCCCAGCCCATGCTTTTTTTCAGTATCAGCAGGGCCAGCGCCACCAGCAGGCCACCGGCGACAGGTTCAGGAATGGTGTATTTCTTCAGAAGGGAAACGCTATGTACCAGCTTGCGACCAAGCAGAAGAACCAGCGTTGCGGCAACAAGGGTCGACAACGTATCGAGATGAATCATAAAAGGCTCCTGTAATGCGCGTGTTCCATACACACGCGGCGTTATCCTGGGCCGGGTTGCGCTCTTCATGAGCTCCCGGCGCAAAAAGTGTAATTTTTTTTCCCCACGCGTTGTAGAAAACCTGCTCACAGCAGCAGATTTTCTTCCCTTTTTTTGCTGGCAATCGTTTGCTTTTACCAGGTGGTCAGATAAAATGCCCGCTTTTCCACCGTGGGATTGCCGCCGATGTCCGTTAACACCATAGAGTCGCCTGATGCGCAACCGATTGCGCAGAAGCAAAATAGCGAACTGATTTACCGCCTTGAAGACCGCCCGCCGCTGCCGCAAACGCTTTTCGCCGCCTGCCAGCATCTTCTGGCAATGTTTGTTGCGGTGATCACCCCGGCGCTGCTGATTTGCCAGGCGCTCGGTTTACCGGCGCAGGACACGCAGCACATTATCAGCATGTCTCTCTTCGCCTCCGGCGTGGCCTCGATTATTCAAATTAAAGCGTGGGGTCCGGTGGGGTCGGGATTATTGTCGATTCAGGGCACCAGCTTTAACTTCGTGGCACCGCTGATCATGGGCGGTACGGCGCTGAAAACCGGCGGTGCGGATGTTCCGACCATGATGGCGGCGCTGTTCGGCACGCTGATGCTGGCCAGCTGTACGGAGATGGTGATCTCCCGCGTTCTGCATCTGGCTCGCCGCGTCATCACCCCGCTGGTTTCCGGCGTGGTCGTGATGATTATCGGCCTGTCGCTGATCCAGGTGGGCCTGACGTCCATCGGCGGCGGCTATGCCGCAATGAGCGACCACACCTTCGGCGCGCCGAAAAACCTGCTGCTGGCGGGTGTCGTGCTGGCGATCATTATTCTGCTTAACCGTCAGCGTAACCCTTACCTGCGCGTCGCCTCGCTGGTGATCGCCATGGCGGCGGGCTACCTGCTGGCGTGGGCGCTGGGCATGCTGCCGGAGAACACCGCGCCGACCAACAGCGCGCTGATCGTCGTTCCTACGCCGCTGTACTACGGACTGGGCATTGACTGGGGCCTGCTCCTGCCGCTGATGCTGGTCTTTATGATCACCTCTCTGGAGACCATCGGTGATATCACCGCCACCTCGGACGTCTCCGAGCAGCCGGTGTCCGGCCCGCTGTACATGAAGCGCCTCAAAGGCGGCGTGCTGGCGAACGGCCTGAACTCGTTTGTCTCTGCGGTATTCAACACCTTCCCGAACTCCTGCTTCGGTCAGAACAACGGCGTGATCCAGCTGACCGGCGTTGCCAGCCGCTACGTCGGTTTTGTGGTGGCGCTGATGCTGATCGTTCTCGGCCTGTTCCCGGCGGTAAGCGGCTTTGTGCAGCATATCCCTGAGCCAGTGCTGGGCGGCGCGACGCTGGTGATGTTCGGCACTATCGCGGCCTCCGGCGTGCGTATTGTCTCCCGCGAGCCGCTGAACCGCCGCGCGATCATGATTATCGCGCTGTCGCTGGCCGTTGGCCTGGGCGTGTCCCAGCAGCCGCTGATCCTGCAGTTTGCGCCTGACTGGGTGAAAAACTTGCTCTCTTCCGGCATTGCCGCGGGCGGTATCACCGCTATCGTTCTGAACCTCGTTTTCCCGCCTGAAAAGAACTGATCATCTTCACGGCAGGTAGTCAATGCCTGCCGTGACATCTAATTACACCATTCCCGCCTTGAGGATTGCGCATAAATCGTGCATAACTCCCTTATGTGCGTTTTGCGGGATGGAAGACCATGAAATTTATTGGAAAGCTCCTCATCTATCTTCTGGTAGCCCTGCTCATTGTGCTGCTGGCGCTCTATATTCTGCTCCAGACCCGCTGGGGCGCGTCTCAGGTCAGCAGCTGGGTGACGGTGAATACCGACTACGAACTCAGTTTCGACAAGATGAATCACCGCTTTTCGTCGCCTTCCCACATCATTCTGGAAAACGTCACCTTCGGTCGGGACGGTAAACCCGCCACGCTGGTTGCCAAAAAAGTCGATATCGGCCTGAGCAGCCGCCAGATAACCGATCCGCTGCATATGGACACCATCACCCTGTTCGACGGCACGCTGAATCTCTCGCCTCAAACGGCACCGCTGCCGTTCCAGGCGGATCGCCTGCAGCTGAACAATATGGCGTTTAACAGCCCGAATACCGAATGGGACCTGAGCGCGCAAAAGGTCACGGGCGGCGTCAGCCCGTGGCAGCCGGAAGCGGGCAACGTGCTGGGGAACAACGCGCAGATCCAGATGAGCGCGGGCTCGCTGACCCTGAACGGCGTACCGGCAACCAACGTGCTGATCGAGGGCCAGCTTAACGGCAGGGAAGTGGTGCTGAAAACGATTGGCGCCGATATGGCCCGTGGCTCGCTTACCGGCTCCGCCCTGCGCAACGCCGACGGGAGCTGGATTATCGACACCATGCGCCTGAATGAGATCCGCCTGCAGAGCGATAAAACGCTAATGGCGTTCTTTGCGCCGCTGGCCTCCATCCCTTCTCTGCAAATTGGTCGTCTGGACGTGACCGACGCCCGGCTTCAGGGCCCGGACTGGGCGGTGACCGATCTCGATTTAAGCCTGCGCAACCTGACTCTCAGCAAAGGCGACTGGCAGAGCCAGGAAGGCCGCCTGTCCATGAACGCCAGCGAGTTTATCTACGGCTCCCTGCATCTGTTTGACCCGATCCTGAATGCGGAGTTTTCCCCGCAGGGCATGGCGCTGCGTCAGTTCACCTCCCGCTGGGAAGGCGGCATGGTTCGCACGTCCGGTAACTGGCTGCGCGATGGCAAAGCGCTGGTGCTGGACGATGTTGCCATCGCCGGGCTGGAGTACACCCTGCCGCAGAACTGGAAAACGCTTTGGATGGAGCCCCTGCCGGAATGGCTGAACAGCGTCACGCTGCAAAAATTCGGCCTGAGCCGTAACCTGGTGATCGACATCGATCCTGCCTTCCCGTGGCAGATCACCTCTCTGGATGGCTATGGCGCAAACCTGCAGCTGGTGAAAGATCGCCAGTGGGGCATCTGGGGCGGCAGCGCGACCCTGAACGGCGCGGCGGCGACCTTTAACCGCGTCGACGTGCGCCGTCCGTCGCTCGCGCTGAATGCGAACGCCGCCACGGTGAACATTACCGACCTTAGCGCCTTTACCGAGAAAGGTATTCTTGAAGCAACGGCGACGGTTTCACAGCTTCCGCAGCGGCAGACTACGGTGAGCCTGAACGGGCGCGGCGTGCCGCTCAACGTGCTGCAGCAGTGGGGCTGGCCTGCGCTGTCGATTACGGGCGACGGCAATATTCAGCTCACCGCCAGCGGCAGCGTGCAGGCAAATGCCCCGTTGAAGCCAACGGTGAACGGCAAGCTGAACGCGGTGAATATGGATAAACAGCAGGTACAGCAGACGATGACGGGCGGAGTGGTTTCAACACCGGTGCAATAAACAAGCCGGGTGGCGCAAGGTAAATGCAAAACGGCAACCCTGTTGCCGTTTTTGATGTTTGTTCCCTCTCCCTGTGGGAGAGGGTCAGGGTGAGGGCACCAGACCGCATAATTATCGTAGGCCCGGTAAGCGAAGCGCCACCGGGCATTTTTCCAGCTCAGAAGTGAACCACCACCTCATTTCCCTCCGCTTTCACCACCACGCCCCACTCGCTGCCAGCGTGTGAACCGCCCTTCACGCCGCTCACCTTCTGCACGTTGCGCAAGCACACCGACCAGTTTTGTGCGTCTCCCGCACCGGTAAAGGTAACGATGTCGCCCCGACGTGACGCCTTCAGCGTATACGCCACGGAGCCGTCCGCCGCAGGCACTTGGCTCACCGCCGTTGCGCCGTCGTCCAGGTTAAACAGCTGGAAGGCCGTCCCCTCATTCCACGCGTAGTCCGGCTTCTGGTTGTTGCTGCCCAGCGCCAGCAGCGTATTGTCGCGCACGTAGACCGGCAGGCTCATGAAATCGTGCTGCTGCTTATGCCAGCGGCTACCCTGAATTTCGTCGTTGTGCCACAGGTGCGTCCAGCGTCCTTCCGGCAGGTAGAACTGCACGTAGCCCGCCTCGGAAAACACCGGCGCCACCATCAACGAATCCCCCAGCATGTACTGGCGGTCGAGGTAATCGCACGCCGGATCGTCCGGGAACTCCAGCATCATCGCCCGCAGCATCGGCGTGCCAAACTCGCGCGCCAGCGCCGCCTGACGATACAGATACGGCATCAGTTGACACTTCAGCTGCGTGAAGTGGCGCACCACGTCGCAGGACTCGTCATCGTACGCCCACGGCACGCGGTAGGATTTGCTGCCGTGCAGTCGGCTATGGCTGGAGAACAGTCCGAACGCGCACCAGCGTTTATAGACGTGCGCCGGAGCGGTGTTTTCGAACCCGCCGATATCGTGGCTCCAGAACCCGAAGCCGGACAGGCCAATCGACAGCCCGCCGCGCAGGCTTTCGGCCATCGACTCGTAGTTGGCGTAGCAGTCGCCGCCCCAGTGCACCGGGAACTGCTGCGCCCCGACGGACGCCGAGCGGGCAAACAGCACCGCCTCTTCCTCCCCCACTGTCTCTTTCAGCACGTTCCACACCAGCTCGTTGTAGATGTAGGCGTAGTGGTTGTGCATTTTCTGCGGATCGGATCCGTCAAACCACTGCACATCCGTCGGGATACGCTCGCCGAAGTCGGTCTTAAAGCAGTCGACGCCGATCTCCACCAGGCCTTTCAGCTTGTCGGCATACCACCGGCACGCGTCCGGATTGGTGAAGTCGTAAATCGCCAGCCCCGGCTGCCATTTGTCCCACTGCCACAGGGAGCCGTCCGGGCGCTTGAGCAGGTAGCCCTTCTCTTTCAGCTCCCGGAAGATCGGGGATTTCTGGCCGATGTACGGGTTGATCCACACGCAGACCTTCAGCCCTTTCTCTTTCAGGCGGCGGATCATCCCTTCCGGGTCCGGGAAGGTCACCGGGTCCCACTCGAAATCGCACCACTGGAAGGCCTTCATCCAGAAGCAGTCGAAGTGGAAGACGTGCAGCGGAAGGTCGCGCTCGGCCATGCCGTCGATAAAGCTGTTTACCGTCGCTTCGTCATAGTTGGTGGTGAACGAGGTGGTGAGCCACAGGCCGAACGACCAGGCAGGCGGCAGCGCCGGACGCCCGGTGAACTGCGTATAGCGGTTCAGCACCTCTTTCGGCGTCGGGCCGTCGATCACGAAGTATTCGAGATATTCCCCTTCCACGCTGAACTGCACTTTGGAGACCTTCTCGGAGCCGACTTCAAACGAGACGTTCTCGGGGTGATTCACCAGCACGCCGTAGCCGCGGTTGGTCAGGTAGAACGGGATGTTTTTGTAGGACTGCTCGGTGCTGGTGCCGCCGTCGCGGTTCCAGGTTTCGACCGTCTGGCCGTTGCGCACCAGCGCGGTAAAGCGCTCGCCCAGACCGTAGACCGTTTCCCCCACGCCCAGATCCAGACGTTCGAATACGTAATTGCGGTCGGCGTTGGTATCCTGCACGTAGCCGTTGTTTTTCAGCTGGCTGCCGGTGATGCGCTGCCCGTCGCGCAGGAAATCCAGCGCCCAAAACTCGCCTTTGGTGACGCGCACGCTGACGCTGCCGCTTTTCAGCTCGGCAAACTCGGCGTTGTTTTCAATCTCTACCTTCACGTCTTTCAGAACGTTAAGCGGATAGTGCGGGCCGTTGTTTAGCGCGCCCTGGAAGTGCTCGATGCGCACCCCGACAATCCCTTCCTGCGGGGAAAACAGGCGCACCGTGAACATCAACGTGTCGAGCTGCCAGGTGCGCTCGCGCACGTCGCGCGGCGCAACAAACACCACCAGGTCGTTGCCCTGCTGCTCCACGTCGAACACCTGAACCGGATACGTCACGTTCAGGCCCGGTTGAATAAGCCAGTTTCCATCACTGATTTTCATGCTCTCGTCCTCTTAGTTCTGCAATTCTTTGCTGACCGGCAGGTTTTCAAATTCCTGCTGGTTGCGGCGCGCGCCCTGCGCCAGCTCGCCCAGGATTTTGGTCAGGAAGGGGGTTTTCAGCGTGTAGTAGCGTTTAGCGATGATGGCGCTCAGCACGTAGCAGACCGCCGGGGCCAGGGTAAACAGGCCGATAATGATGCTGATGGTCGCACTGTTCTGAGTTTTGGCTGCCGCGTCGTAGCCGCCGCCTGCCAGCATCCAGCCGATCATCGCTCCGCCCAGCGCCAGGCCGAGCTTCAGCACGAACAGCGTGCCCGCAAAGCTGATGCCGGTCAGACGCTTGCCGTTGGTCCATTCGCCGTAGTCGACGGTATCGGACATCATCACCCACTGAATCGGCGTCACCAGCTGGTGCAATACGCCAATGACGAAGATAAAGGCGAACATCAGCACGGTGGCGTGCATCGGCACGAAGAACATCGCCACGCTGACCACCGCCAGCGCGGCGTTGGTCCACCAGAAGATGCTGACCTTGCACTTCCAGTCGGTGAGGGGTTTCGCCAGCGCGGAGCCGATCAGGTTGCCGACGCAGTAGGTGGTGAGGAAGGCGACGAACACCTCCGGCGAGCCCATGATCCAGGTGCAGTAGTACATCATCGCGCCGCCGCGCACGCAGACGGCGAGGATGTTGAGGATGGTGAGCACCCCGACGATGCGCCACTGATCGTTGTGCCAGATGTCGCGCAGGTCTTCCCGCATGGAGGTGGTGCTCGGCGGCACCTGAATGCGCTCTTTGGTGGTAAAGAAGCAGAACGCCAGCATCAGGAACGCGACAACCGACAGCACGGCGATCCCGCCCTGGAAGCCGAACGCCTTATCGTCGCCGCCAATCAGCTTCACCAGCGGCATCATCAGCACCGTGGAGAGCATGCCGCCCGCGGTCGCCAGCACAAAGCGCCAGGCCTGAAGGGAGATACGCTGCGTCGGGTCACTGGTGATCACGCCGCCGAGCGCGCAGTAGGGAATGTTCACCACGGTATAGAGCAGGGTCAGCAGGGTGTAGGTAACGGCGGCGTAAACCATTTTGCCGTTGAGGCTGAGGTCCGGCGTGGTGTAGGCCAGCACGCAGACGATGCCGAACGGGATCGCGCCGAACAAAATCCACGGACGAAACTTGCCCCAGCGGCTGCGGGTACGGTCGGCAATCAGCCCCATGCACGGGTCGGAGATCGCATCCAGCGCGCGCGCCAGCAGGAACATGGTGCCAACAAACCCGGCGGGAATGCCGAAAATATCGGTGTAGAAAAACATCATGTACAACATGACGTTATCAAAAATGATGTGGCTGGCGGCGTCTCCCATGCCGTAGCCGATCTTCTCTTTTACTGACAATATTTCGCTCATCTTTTTTATCCTTCACGCTGTAGGGGGCGCTGAGACCGGTTGCATTGGTTTTAAACCATTGTTTCAAAGGCGGGTATTGCGTTTTCTGGTTAGCAGATTACGTTTCTTGTTTTTTGTGATCGCGGTAAATGTTGGAAGCACGAGGGGCTAACATGAGGATTTTCTTAGGAATTAACTGAAACAGGGGTGTACAGGTCAAAAGAGAGGTGAAAAAAGTGTGTCTGGGTATGTGGTAAATGCCTGAAAGTAGCTATAATGCGCCCCGCCTCCATGTAGCAATGCAGGCGCGGAAGATCGTCATCTCCGGTGAGGTGGCTGGACTTCAAATCCAGTTGGGGACGCCAGCGTTCCCGGGCAGGTTCGACTCCTGTGATCTTCCGCCAAAATTTATAAAACGGCTAAGAACCGTCTTCCCATTAAATTTTTATCCTTAAAATTGCTAAATTCAGCAATCATCTCCATAGATTGACTTTCGTTGAATTGCCGTATCAAGTTAATTCATTTATACTTTTCAAGTTCTCTAGCTTGGCAATCTTGCCTTGTCGGGTGTTTAGCCAGACACTAAGTTATTGAACGAGTTTGCATGCGGTGTGTACGCATTCCAAACTCGTTCCCTCATTTGGAATGCGTACACACCGCATTCTCAAGTAGAGAACGTAATGAGGAGCTCAGCACTTTGCTAGCTCCTCATTCTATCCTGCTGAATGTAATGGATAAATTAATGAATATCATACATTTACTTGCTAGATCACTTAATGAAGATGACATAACAATCAAGAATTACCTAGCAAAAGCACCTTTAAAATATAAAGTTTTTGCGATCCCTAAACGTACCCACGGACATCGTATAATTGCGCAACCAGCCAGAGAATTAAAACGATACCAACGTGCATTTATAAACTATATTGAATTTCCTATTCATGACTGTGCCTCTGCTTATATAAAAAATCGCAGTATAAAAAATAATGCCGAGCATCATAAAGAGAATAGTTTTCTGCTTAAAATGGATCTTGAAAATTTCTTCAACTCCATTACTCCACAAATTTTCTGGGATGCATGGAGAGAAAATTTCCCTTTACCCGATAAAGAGCAAATGTATTATTTTGAAAGATTATTGTTTTGGGATGTTGGAAATAATGAATTAGTGCTAAGTGTAGGAGCTCCATCTTCTCCGATGGTATCCAATTTTTGTATGTATCTGTTTGACTCAACGATCTACTCTTTTTGTAAAAGCCGGAGTATCACGTATACACGTTATGCCGACGATCTTACTTTTACAACTAATTTAAAATCGAATTTATTTGATATTCCTAACGAAATTCAAGTTATACTAAAGAATAATTTTTCTGATCAGATTAAGATTAACCGTTCAAAAACTAAATTTTCCTCAAAAGCACATAATCGCCACATTACCGGAATAACAATAACCAATGATAACAAAATATCTATAGGTAGAAATAGGAAGAGATACATTAAACATCTAATACATCAATTTTCGATAAGCAAAATGGAGCAGAGTGATCTTTATCACCTTAAAGGATTAATTAGTTTTGCTATGTACATCGAACCAGAATTTTTTAATGCGTTAACTAAAAAATATGGTTCATCTATCATCAACTGTATTATGAGCAATAATAATGGAAAAAATAATTAGAACGCTTAAGAGCAAGGCTCAAAAAAATGATATTTTAGCCAACTATACATTATATGATAAATATCTAGAAGGAGAAGACACAAAATCTAATATCAATATTGCCATGCAATATTTAAATAAATGCTATGAACTATTAGAAATGCGTGAGGAAGTCCATGAGAAGCCTTTATCGCGATTAAAAATTGAGAAGTTGATCCTTAAAGACTTTAGAAAATTTAGAGAGCTGGAAGTTACATTCCATGATAAAATAACCGTTATTATCGGTGATAATGGCTCCGGGAAAACGACTATTACGGATGCTTTGGCAAAATTGCTAAGTTGGTTAAGCGCGAGAATTGAAACTGCCAAAAAAGGCGCAAAAACACTAACTCCATCCGAAATAAATATAAACAGCGAAGATTTCTCAGAAATAATATCTCACCTTAGCTTCTATAATAAAAATATATTTAGCTCAAGCTTGTCAAGACCAACACTTGGATTCAAAGGAAGAAAAGTAAGTGATTTAGAGGATTTTAATAACATCTCTGAACTATATAGAGTGGTTAATGCATCATCAAAAGAAAATTATAACCGCGAACTTAATCTTCCCCTCTTTTGCTATTACTCAGTTGATAGAGCATCTTCCTACTCAACGTTTAATAGTAATAGTAATTCTCAGGAGCCTCAGTCACGATTTAAGGCATATAACGGTGCGCTCGATGGTCCTGGTCGTTTCAACGAATTTTTTGATTGGTTTCTTTTTATTAATAATTATCTTGGCTCGTCAGTTGTTAATACTCCCGAAGAACTATCCTTAATAAAAGAAATCGAAGCTTTTGAAGAATTGAAACTTGACGTAAACAGTCCTCTTTTTTCGATTTATAAAGAAAAAAAGAAATCTTTTGAAAAAATAAAAAAAAGTAAAGATAACGAACTAAATAAACACGTTATGTTACAAAATGATGTTGTTAAAAAAGCAATAATCTCATCAGTGACTAGCGTAAGTGATATATTCACAGACAGCAGTACAGGTAAACATGAATTAAAGATAATAAATGATGGTGTGCTTATAAATATTAATCAAGCATCTCAAGGCCAAAAAACATTAATAGCAATGATCGCAGACTTATCACGTCGATTAGTTTTGTTAAACCCCAACCTTAAAAATCCTTTATACGGTCAGGGTATTGTGATAATTGATGAGATAGAGCTACATCTTCATCCTCAGTGGCAACAGTCTATTGTACATTCATTGACATCAACATTTCCTAATATTCAATTCATAATAACTACCCATAGCCCTCAAATTCTTTCAACTGTAGATAAAGATTGCATTAGGAAAATTAAAGAAACAACTGAAGGTAATTATGAGGTCTATACTCCTAAATTCCAAACTAAAGGAGTCCAAAGCACAAAGATCCTTGAGTATATTATGGAAACAAATTCTATTCCCGACCTCGAGGAAGCTCGCAGAGTGGATCTTTTTTCCTCATTATTACAGCAAGGTAAAAAGGAAAAGGCACTGGAAGTATTGGAGATATTGAAAGAACATTTTTCAGAATTTGAGGGACAAGAACATCCCGTTATTCAAAAATGCATTAATCAGTTAAAAATTTATGATATGAAACATCGCATTTTAGGCAATAAGGATAACGATAAATGAAAAAACTTAATCGTGGATTATCAACCCCCCCAACATTATTAGAGAACTATTCTTACCTTACGAATAGCTGGGACGATATAACTTCCAGAAAGAAAAGAAAAATATGGCGAGAAATAAAGAAATTTCAAGAGGATTTTTGTGTATATTGCGAACTGCCTGCTTCGTACGGAAACGGGCATATCGAACATTTCTTTCATAAAGGAGAAAATGATGATGGAGCTAAACCTTTTATCCACTTGACGTTTGAATGGAATAATTTATTTGGCTGCTGTGCTTCCAGTACACATTGCGGTCATTACAAAGACCAAATATTAGTTGGTGGGTTACATAGAAAATACGATCCTAATAAACTGTTAAAACCTGATGATCTAGATCCTCAAAACTTCTTTGTATTTACTCCTTCTGGAGATATTATTCCAAATGAAGAAATAAACGATAATGACAAAGAAATAGCTGAGGAAACTATTAAAGCTTTAAATTTAAAAGAGCCTTCATTGCAGTCATCTAGAAGATCTCAAATTAATGCATGCACTGAAAGATTATTAGAACTTAATTCCATAGAAGGAATAATACCTGAGAATCAATTTAATGCAGAATATACAAAAATTATGAATGAATTTAGTATACAAAAACACAGAACGGCAGTAAAACAAACCTGTTTTATATGAATCATTTCTTTGGCTCAATTCCTTTTTTAATGAGTTCTTTCCGACCCAAGGTCTTGAGCCAATTTCCCAAACTTACACCTTCTTTCTTGGCTTCTTCCTCAAACTGCGCCTTCAACTCCGGCGTAATACGAATCTGGAAAGTTGGTGCTTTTCCGGACTTTGAATGATTAGGGTCACGTTTGGTTGTTGACATGTACGTACCTACAAGAGCAAGATATCATCATTCAGGTACGTACCTTAACACACGATAACCTGAGATTGAAACGCCCCCGTCAGGTACTCGCAATACCGGACGAGAGCTAACCTCACCAACTATCAAGGAGTTGATTATGGCTGATTCGCATTCTACCCCAGACACCGGCCAATCCGGAACCGAGCGTTCGTTAATTGTGGGATACCGCCCGAATGTTTTCGACAAATCCACGCCGAAAATCATCCTTTCTGGCAAGTGGCTGCGCGCGGCGGGTTTTGATACCGGACAGCAGGTCACGATAAAAGTCATGAAGGGATGCATCGTTCTGGTGGCGTATAACGAGCAGGAGCAGAGGTTGCAGGACGATTATAAACGGACGAAGGCAAAGCTCATTGAGATTGAGGATGCACTTGCAGCGATCCAAGCTCCGCGTCCTGGAAAGCGCCTCGCAAAATCAAATTCAAACCACCTGGCTTAGCGGCTGTTTCTGGCGTACTACGAACTTCCAGGCATCAACCTTATGAAGCGGAGGTAGCATGACATATGAAGAATTAATCAATTCACCAGTCGGTGAGTTTGTCATGTTTGCCAGCAAAGATGGAAAAGTTCGCATTGAATGCCGCTTTGAAAGCGATACGTTGTGGCTCTCACAGGCCACGATCTGTGAGTTATACGGCAAAGCCAAAGCCACGATCAGTGGGCATATCAAGAATATTTTTGATGAGAGTGAGCTGGTCGAAAATTCAGTTGTTCGGTTTTACCGAACAACTGCCAGCAATGGAGTAGGTATTTTTACGAGACTGGCAAACTAAGCTCGATCAGTTCCTGCAATTTAACGACCGGGACGTTTTAGAAGGGTCAGGCAAAATCAGCAAAAAAGCGGCTGATGAAAAGGCGTGCTCAGAATACGTTGAGTATGAAAAAAAGCAGCGCCTGCTGAAAGAAGCCGAAGGTGAGAAAGATATCATCGGCTTATTAAAATGGGATAAGCAGGCTAAGCGCTAATCCCGGTATTCCTAATCAGCTTCATATGCAGCAACGGAAACGGATTCCCCTGCCCGTCCAGTTCCGAGCGTCCGACCTGCTCAAACCCCATATGGCGATAGAACGCGACGCCCTGCGGGTTCTGCTCATTCACGTCCACTTCGTTCGCCCCAAACTCTGCGATGGCATGTTTTAGCAGTAATTTCCCGACGCCCTTCCCGCGGCTCGCGTCATCAACAAACAGCATTTCAATGCGGTTTTCATCCACGCCTGAAAAGCCGTGAATAACGCCTGCGTCATCGCGAGCGATCACGACCTTGAGGTTAGGCAGATAGGCGTTAAGCAATAACGGGCGCAACGCCGCAATATCGCTTTCCTGTAAAAAGTGATGGGTGGCGCGAACAGAGGATTCCCAGATCGCGACCAGACGTTCAAAGTGTGTGGGGAGTGCGGTTTCTATTTTCATGGGGGGATCATGTGCGGTTTAGAACGTTAATTCAAGTAACTCAGCGCGCCCTGTTCCCCCTCACCCTAGCCCTCTCCCTCAGGGAGAGGGAACCGATTGTGCGGTTTGTCCCCCCACACAGCTCGCGCTAAACCCTAATCTCCATCACCGCATACACCCCATCCTTCGGCACCACCACGGTGACGTTTTCCACCGGCACGCCCGCCGCGAGGTGAATATCCTGCAGCTGCTGTAACGACCTCGGGTGAATATCCTCCCAGCCGATACCGCGCAGCACAAAGTCAATGTGCGGGCTGCTGGTGAGCATGTTTGACACAATCACCGCCCCGCCGGGCTTGACCAGCCGCAGCGCGCGCTGGAGAAAAATCACCGCGTCGGTATCGTTGAAGTATTCGAAAATCCCCAGCGCGTCGACCAGTTCGGCCTGCTGCTCGCCCAGCTCCAGCAGCAGGTCTTCGTTACGCACCAGCGTATGGAGCAGGTTGCGCCTGAGCAGGGTCAGCTGTTCGCCCACCACAATCCCTTCCTGCGCCGCCATGGTTTCGGCCCAGCTGAGCGCCACCGGGTCTTTGTCCACCAGCGTGAGATACACCTGCTGGCCGTCGAGCTTTGCTTCACGCAGCGCCTCCAGCACCGGAATGGCGGCGCCGCTCGCGAGGCTGACCCAGTTGTTCTCGCTCTCATTATGAATGTACTTATCCACCAGCGCGGCCAGCACTCTGGCGCGGGAGCGCACGCCAATCGCATCGTTAGCGTGGATAAACCACTGGCGGCTGTCGCTGTCCATTTTCGTGCCGTCGGGCAGGCGGTCTTCCAGCGGGTTTTGCACCACAAACAGCGCCAGCGCGGAGGGCACCAGCCGGGTGCGCCACGCGGTGAGCGCCGGGCGGTTGCGGAAGGCCTGTTCGGAATAGCGGTTCTGGGGAACCAGCACGGCCTGCCCCCCTTCGTCGTATTCCACCCTCGGGGGCCGGAGCGCTGGCTCGGCTTTCAGGGCGCGGTCAAGGGAGGCGATCTCGCGGGCAGCGTCGTCTTTCATCGGCCACTGGTCGCTGACGTCGGGAAATGACGCGCTGAAAATCGTCATATTTTCCGGTGCATCGCCGCGAAAAGGCTGCCAGTTCATGTCGTCTTCCCTCCGTTAGGCTTTTAACGGAAGTCTATCCAGGCGAGCCAGTAATACCCTACGAAGAAAGCACGAAATAGGTGCATCAGTTCTGCGACGTGCGCCATACCCCCGGCGTGCAGCCGTACTCGGTCTGAAAATGACGAATAAAGTGGGCGCAGTCGCTAAACCGCATCCGTCGCGCAATATCCGTAACGCTTTGCTGAGAGTTTTTCAGCAGCCAGCAGGCATAGCGCAGCCTGGCGCTGCGAATAAATTCCCGCGCCGTTTTGCCAAACTCGGCGTGAAATAGCCGGTTAAGCTGGCGCTCGCTCAGCTTAACGTCCTGCGCGAGCCTGGCGGCGTTCAGCGGGTGAGTCAGATACTGTTCGACGATCGTCACCGCCCTGCGCAGCCGTGAATCAGGGATCATGGCGATATTCGCGGGCCGCGGCATGGCGGCGTCATGCGGAGGAAGGGACAGCCGCCGGGAGGTGGTGGCCGCAATGTCGTCTCCCCCGTGGGCTCGGATAAGCGCCGTTACCAGGGTGAGCGTTGAGATCCCGCCCGGGCAGGTCAGCAAATCGCCTTCGTCGATAAAATCGAGGCCTTGCTCAGCATAAACCTGCGGAAAGCGTTGCGTGAAAACGTCATGGTGATGAGGATGAATCGAGGCGCGGCGCTCGTTCAGTAAGCCTTCCTCCGCCAGGATAAAGCTGCCGGTACCAATACCTATCAGGGGAACGTTGTTGTGATAAGCCTCCGTGAGAAACGCTCTGTCGCCACGGTGCCCCTGGTGAATGTGCTCCAGGCCTCCACCAATTACCGCAATGTAGTCGAAGTCACCGGGCGGCGCATGGGCGGCCTCCGGCCGCAAGCTGAGCCCTGAGCTGCTCACTACCGGTAAGTCGGGATAAGTGCTTATCAGGCTGAGTTTAAAGCGTATTTTCTGGCTACGCTTCTGGACGCTGGATGCAATACGTAACGCCTCTATTAACCCTGAATATGCGAAAAGCGAGAAATGGGGCCACAGGAGTAAACCCATATGCAGGGATTTATTCCGTGCAGGCGTCATTCTGACGCTATCATCAATTATATTTTTCATTAACTTGCCGAAGAATAATTACATTATCGCAACATTATTGTTGCTGTTATATTTTCCTAAGATAGGTCCTGGCTGTTAAATCAAGCATAAATGATGCCCGCAAAAACTTAAAAACATTTCTCCCTGTCGCTATCCGTTTTTTGACGTGTGGCACACATAGGTCGGCAGCGTCCCCAGAATAAATAAATAATTCTCATTCTGCTGTTTCTTAATACGCATATAAATATTCTTATTCGGATAGATAAAAAATAAGGGCTCGTACTTCTCCAGCCAGCTGTCGCTGATGTTGTCGTCCGGAAATTTCATATTGCGTATGGACGTCAGATTATAGACGCTGTCTTTGCGCTCAATCTGAAAGAAAACTTTGCGATTCAGGGTCTTCGTGGGATCGCTTTTCAACCGGCCATTCATGCTGAGTATTCCGCTGTTACCCTCCACGGTGTAATTCAGCCACAGAGAGAGCGTCTCATCACGGTGATGCTGAATAAAGTTCGCCTGACAGGAAAAGGGCTGGATGTAATGGCGATGCCAGAGGTAATACGCCGCCACGACAGCCCCCATCAGCAGGCACAGGCAGAGCGCAACAAGCGTTTGACGGTAGCGAACCATACTAGCGATCCTCTATAAAATAATCGGACATACAGCGGTTGGGTTCCGTCATCGGCCTGTCACAGCGAATGACCGACGCGCGAGGCAGCAGGATGTATCCGCTGACGTACACCCAGGGATAGTTCGCGCACTGGTCCTTAAACGGGGCGGCATAGGCCAGGGCTTTATCCCGGTCGCGCTGCGTTTCAATATCGCGAGAAAAATAGAGCTGGCATTCGCCCATCTTCATCGCGAAGCGGTACCCGTCGACGAAATAGCTGTCATGCAGCAGGTTATGGCTGATAACGCTCACGCCAGCCAGCATCAGCAATAGCACCAGCGTGCCCGGCAGCCAGAAGCGGCGCATCGAGTCGGTCGGGGCGACGGTCTCTTCGCAGACATCCGGAGCAGCACGTTCTTCCTCATCAGCCTGCGGCTGCGTCTCTTTAACGGTGATTTGCGTATCGCTTGCGAGCGTCAGTCCAATCCGCGGGATAGTGACAATCGGATCGGTTTCAAACCCCACTTTCTTCAACCCCTTACGCAGAATAGAAATATTCTGGTAGTAGGTATTAGGCGAAACCAGCATCCCCCGGCGCTGCCAGACAATATCCATGCACTCCTGTTGAGTCACAATACTTCCGACTCTTTCTATTAATAACAACAAACAGCGCCCCGCCGGGGAATTTAATACCACCACCCGGTCAGGATTGTTGAGATCGCGTAATGTGCTGGCCGCTGGATGAAACTCTACCAGGCCATTAATAATGTAATGCTTATGCATAGAATGGGGTAAATACCTCCGGTCAACGCCTGTTGCTCCAGTAGATTCCCTTCACGGTTAACATGCGTATCCCTCGCCTGTGTAAGGATTAATGTGACGGATAAATGCGCAACTGTATATCCTGGCGCCTGGCGAAAATTCTTATTTTTCCTTTCTCTTTATCTGACGGGTCTAAAGTTTTCTTAACCGCTATTTAAAGCCGTCTTGACACTGACAAAACTCGACAAATCCGCCCGTTGAACGGTTTAGCCATCATTGTCTGAATTATTCAGCACCCTTAATTTGTTTTTTTAACAAAAAGGAGAGAGGACGGGCGTTCCCGGCGGGTTTCGAAATTATGCCCCATTCGAAACCTGTCGTCTTAATTAACAATTTCGGCACGGAACTGTTAGTCACCGTCAGTAACAACCCGCGTCGCATGACGTCCCCAGACTATTTCCTTACAAAACATTTATTAAAGCTAACTTTTCAATAAAAACTATCGGTATGATTATTTACAGGCAGATAAGCAAAAGCCGGTTCAGCGAGGAGAAATTGACGCTACACCTAAACCGTACTTAAAACAAATTAAGATTAATTCAGGTTACCTCTTTTACGCCCTGAGTATAGTGGGCTCACACCGTGCAATGCTTAATTGCTTCGAAAATACAGACATCGTTCTGCCAGACAGACGAGTCTCATTACAATTATAAATCGAGGGAATGACATGGCGAATAAGCTCAACAACACACGTCATTTAAATATCGCGCTATTGGGTGGAGATCACTTTGCGCGCCAGGGGATCGCCGCATTATTAAAAAATATTGTCCCGGCTATGCAGATTACGGCATCGATCGATAATTACGCGGAGATCGAAACGATACTCGCGGCCGCACCGGTAGACGTGATTTTTTTATCCGGCATGGAGAAATATCACGCCGGATATGACTGCCTGAAATATATCAGGAAGATGAAAGTCCTTTATCCCGACGTACTTATTTGCATGTATTCCGCACCGGCAAATTCCTGGCTGTGGATACGCGGTGAAATAGACGCCTATCTCTCGCTGCAGGACCCGCTTTATCACTGGCGAGCCAGCGTATTAAAAATGGTCGATAGCCGTTATCGCCCAATAAAAAAACCCACGGCGTTATCGCTGACGCCGGGTGAATGGAGGGTATTGAAGGAACTGCGAAAGGGTCTGGATATGCGTTACATCGCCGAAACAGAGCAGCTTTCTTACCGTCGTGTCAGCGCGTTAAAAAGCTCAGCGATAAGAAAACTCGGGCTCAGGAACAAGACAGATTTGCTGGTCTTTTTAACCAGTTAGACCTGCTGCTTTCAGAGCAAATCTCGACATAACACCATAATGGAATCAGGACAATGAAAGCTCAATTCAATAATAAAACGCTGCTCGCGATCGCTATCGCGGCATTACTGCCAGCGGGCACGGCCCTGGCTGCCGGCACCAGCGGCGGCACGGTGAACTTTAGCGGCAAAGTGGTGACTTCCGCCTGCGCCATCAGCGCAGGAAGCGCCAACATTGACGTGGATATGGGTGAAGTGCGTACCGCAACGCTGGCGACCGCCGGCAGCGAAGCCAGCACGGCAAAAGCGTTTGCCATCACCCTGGAAGATTGCGAAATCGCCGATACCTCAGCCTCTACGGATGAGAACCCGATTGCCGCCACAACCGTGGCCGTCACCTTCACCGGCACGCCGGACACTTCCGATGTTAATAGCTTGTCCGTCGGGGCAAACGGCAGCGCCAACTCTGCGCAAAACGTGGCTATTCGCCTTTATGACGAGCAGGGCAACGTGGTGAAGCTGGGTGAACCCGCTTCGGCCATCCCTCTGCGTAAGGGTGCCAACACCCTGAACTTCAGCGCGAAATATTACTCGCCGAAGGGCGGCGCCACCGCGGGTGATGCCAGCGCCGTCGCAACCTACACAGTGACCTATTCGTAATCTTCAGACCCGGTCTGCGAGCCGGGCCTGTCTTATCTTTCAGGAGTAACACTATGCGCGTAAACACATGGATTTGCCTGGCGGGCGCGTTATGTTCCTCCGCCGTCTATGCCGGCGGCGTGGGGCTGGGCGCAACGCGATTGGTCTACTCCAGCGCCACCAGCCAGGCCATGATGCAGGTGAGAAACACCCATCCCGACGCCACGTTCCTCATCCAGTCGTTGATGGAGAATGAGAAAGGCGAACGTACCAACGACTTCGCGATCACGCCGCCGCTGTACGTCATGAAACCGGCCAGCGAAAGCGCGGTGAAAATCATGTTTACCGGTAAGGCCCTGCCAGAGGATCGGGAGACGCTCTACTGGATGACGGTCAAAGCCATCCCCCAGCAGGCTAAAAGCGGCACCGGGAATACGCTGCAATTTGCATCGGCTAACCGCATCAAGGTCTTTTATCGCCCGGAGGGACTCAGTGAGACCCCGGGAGAGGCGTGGAAAAAACTGGCCGGTGCCTACCGTGCCGGAAAAGTGACACTCAGTAACCCAACGCCGTACTACCTCACCACCATCAACGTGAAAATTGACGGTATGCCGGTGCAGCCGGTGATGGTGCCCCCGAAAGGCAGCGTGACGCTGGCTGAACGCTTCAGCCACGCGAGCAGCATGAGCTATCAAACCATTAACGATTACGGGGCATGGACCCCCGCCACGCGCGCGTCGTTATCCCAATAATAAAAACAGTAAGGCGTGACCACGTGAAAATAAAAATCCTGTGCGCCACGGTGATCTCCCTGGTGATTCGGCAAGCCGTGGCTGCTGAAAGCGAGCTGCAATTTAATCCCGCGTTCCTCAACGGCGAGAGCGCAAACAGCGCCGATCTCGCCTGGGTCAACGCCGGGAGCGCGTTGCCGCCGGGTGATTACAATCTCAACGTGTATATCAATACGAATTATGCGTTCACGGGTAACGTCACGTTCCGCCTTGCTGAAGACAGCACGGGTGAAGCGCTGCCCTGCCTCACGCCTGAACAATTCGCCGCGCTGGGCATCGATAGCCATCAGGCGAAGGGCGGCGGCCTGCCGCTGGCGCAGCGCTGCATCTTCTTAACGAAGGCGTTTGCGGATACGCAGTTTGACCTGGACCAGAAGACGCTCACCCTGAGCTTCACCGTACCGCAGAGTGCGATGCGAAATTTGCCGCGCGGGTACGTCAGCCCGGAAAGCTGGGAGGCGGGCATTCCTGCCGCGTGGCTGAATTACGTGGTCAATGGCTCGAACAATGAGTATCGCGGCGAGACGCGCACGCGGGAGCAGCAGCTGTTTGCGAGCCTCAACAGCGGCGTCAACCTGGGCGCGTGGCGGCTACGTGATTTCACCACGTGGACCAAAGACAGCAATGAGCTTACCCACGTGCAGACCTGGCTGCAGCGCGATATTCACGCCCTGCGCGCGCAGGTGTATGCCGGGGAAACGTACACCTCGGCGCAGGTGTTCGACTCCGTGGGCCTGCGCGGTATCGCCCTGAAAACCGATGATAACATGCTGCCCGCAAGCCTCAGCGGCTATGCGCCTGAAGTCCGGGGCATCGCGCGCAGCAACGCCACGGTCACGGTTCGCCAGAACGGCAACATCATCTATCAAACCTCCGTCCCGCCGGGGGCGTTTGTACTGAAAGATCTCTACCCGACCTCCTCGGGCGGCGATCTGGCGGTCACCATTCAGGAGAACGACGGCAGCAAAACGCAATACACGCTTCCCTTTGCCAGCGTGCCGAACCTGGTGCGTAACGGACAGGTGAAATATGCCCTCGGCGCCGGGAAATACCGTCCGACGGGCAATCAGGATTCGCCCTCTTTCGCGCAGGGTGAACTGTTCTACGGCTGGCGATACGGCCTGACGTTTTACGGCGGGGCGCAGTTTGCCGATAGCTATAACGGCCTAGCCCTCGGGTTTGGGCAAAACCTCGGCCGCTTTGGCGCCTACTCCATCGACCTGACCCACGCCCGCAGCCAGCTGGCGGACGATCGGCACTATACCGGTGATTCGGTGCGCCTGCGCTACAGCAAGCTGCTGAACGACATTGGCACGCGGGTTAACTTCTTCTCGCTGCGCTACTCCACGAAAGGGTTTTATACCCTCAGCGACACCACGTACAAAGGCATGTCGGGCGGATCGCCAAAGCAGACGGTGGAAGACGATGGCACCATCACCACCCAATACGACACCGTGTACAACCTGCGCATGTCGCGTAAGGCAAAAAACCAGCTGCTGCTGTCGCAGCCGATGGGACAATACGGCTCGCTGTCACTGTCGTGGGATCAGCAGACCTACTGGAACACGTCAAATACCACGCAAAGCCTGCAGTTTGCGTGGAACGCCACGTTTCGCAACGTGTCGCTTGGCGTCAGCGTCCAGCGAAGCTCGAGCCTGTATGACGACAAGAAAGATAACATCCTGTCGATGTCGATTTCGGTCCCGCTGGGCAACCCGACGCTGTCGACCCGTGCGCGCTTTACCACATCCCATGCGGACTCCACCGGTACAACCGCCAGCACGGGCGTGAGCGGCTACCTGCCGGGCGAGGAGAATCTGTTCTATAGCGTCAACCAGCGCTACAGCGCGCAGCAGCACTACGGCGGCGATGCCACCCTGCAGTACGAAGGCGCGTGGGGAGACTACAACCTGGGCTACAGCTACGCCAGCGACTCCCGCAACCTCAGCTACGGCATCAGCGGCGGCGCGGTAGTGCATGAAGATGGCCTGACGCTGAGCCAGCCGCTCGGGAACACCAACATTCTGGTGAAAGCCCCGGGAGCCAGCAACGTCGCCGTGCTTAACCATAAGGGCATCAAAACGGACGGCCGTGGCTACGCGGTGATCCCGTACGCCACGCCGTACCGCGTTAACCAGGTCGCGCTGGACGTGACGACCGCTGGCAACGACGTGGAGCTGGAAAACGCCATCGCCAACAAAACGCCTACCGATGGCGCCCTGGTTCGCGCCACCTTCGCTACGCACCAGGGGGCAAAAGCGATGTTTATCGTGCGTCACGGCAACGACGTACTCCCCTTCGGCACGCTGGTCTCGCTCGATGATGACAAAGCCAGCGGCATCGTCGGCGATGGCGGCAGCCTGTATCTCTCCGGTTTGTCAGAGAAGGGCACGCTGAACGCCGTGTGGGGTCGCGGCAGCCGCCAGCGCTGCGCCATTACCTATGCCTTAAACAAGCAGAACTATAGCGCCCGCACCGGTCTTTATTCTCAGGAGGTGGTATGTCAGTAACGCTTCGGATCGGCTGCATTGCGCTGCTGCTGGTTTTCACGCTCCCCGTTCGCGGCTACGACGTGCTGGTCTCCGTCACCGGCAATTTGGTCGGCAACACCTGCGTGGTAGCGCAGGACTCGGGGGAGCAGAACGTGCCGCTGGGCACTATTGGTATTAAACAGTTCAGCCGTGCCGGGGCCGTCAGCAACATCAAAACGCCCTTCACGCTCAGGCTTGAAGCGTGCGGGCCAACCTTTGCTGGCGTAAAAATTCGCTTCAGCGGAACGCCGGATGATGCCAACCCGCAGCTGCTGAAAATTGCCGACGGTGGCGCTACCGGCGTGGCGGTGCAGATCCTCGATAAAGAAAGCGTACTCATTCCCCTGAATACAAAAACCACCGCGTACGGAACGGCGGGGGATGACAGCGTACAGATGACCTTCTACGCGCAGCTGGTTGCCACCGCTACGCCGGTGAGCGCCGGTGATGTGTCAGCCCTCGCCACCTGGACAACGGAGTATCTATGATGCGTTTAGCGTTTCTTCTCGGCGGATTACTTTTCTGCGCCAGCGTGCAGGCTCTGGACTGGAAATCGGACATTACGCTCTCCCCTCAGCCGATGACCTACAGCGGGCCAGCGGACTCCGTGGTGCCGGGCAGCATTATCGGCTCAACCTGGAGCGCCACCGCCAGCGTGCAGCAGGTGTTCTGGTGTGGGCTAATTTTTACCTGCAGCAAAGGCACGCTGCAGCCCAGCAGCAGCGCCATCTCAAGCGGAGCGACGATCACCGTCGACGGCGCGAACTACACCATTTTTGAGACCGGCGTACCGGGCGTGGGGTATATCATCGGGCTGAAGGATTTTAAGAGTACGCAATATATCCCCCTGCAAACCGGTATCACGCAAAGCTACCCGGCAGAGGGCACCAGTGGGTTTGCCCAGGATCTGGGATGGTCGGCAAAGGTCACCTTTATTAAAACCGGTGCCGCCCTTAAATCCGGCGTCTATAACATCCCGACCATCAACGCCGCGGTGCTCACCGCCTATAACAACGAGACGAAAACGGCGCAGGTGATTATCAGCCCGACCACCATCACTGTGACCGCCAGCGGGTGTACGGTCGGCAGCAAAAACGCCAGCGTGGCGCTGGGCACCATCGATATGCGTACCCTGCCCACGGTGGGAAGCACGTCGCCATCGGGAACGTTTACCGTCGGCCTGACCTGCGACGCGAACGTGGCGGTTCACGCGGTGATGACCGATCAGACCACGCCGTCGAACACCTCGTCGGTGGTGACCCTGACCGGAGACTCCACGGCGTCCGGCGTTGGGGTGCAGTTTTTCTACAACGGCAGCGGGCCGCTGACGATGGGGCCGGACAGCTCGGCCGCGGGCACGACCGGCCAGTTCTTTATCCAGAGCACCACGGCGGCGCAGACGCTCACGTTACCGTTCCAGGCGCAGTACATCAGAACCGGCGAACTGGTCCCCGGCTCGGCCAACGCGCTGGCCAGCATTACGTTTTCCTACCAGTAGGGGCTACTGCTTCACCCACACCAGCTGGTCAACCCGGAAGCCCAGACTGCGCGCGGTGTTCAGGTAATCCTGCTTCACCGCATCCGGAATGGTTGGCGTGCGCGACAGGATCCATAGGTAATCGCGGTTCGGGCCGCTGACCAGGGCGTACTGGTACTTATCGTCCAGCCTGATCACGTTATAGCCGCCGTAGAACGGGCCGAAGAAGGACACCTTAAGCGCGGCGGTGGTTGGCTCGCCGGTGAAGTACGCTTTGCCTTCGCTCTCGTTCCACTTGTTCTTCACCGGATCGTAGCCCCGGTTGAGCACGCTGATGCCGCCGTCGCTGCGCTTGCCATAGGTGGCGGTAACCTGCTCCAGCCCGCGTTCAAAGCGGCTTTCCAGACGGGCGACCTCGTACCATTTGCCAAGATAGCGGCTGGCGTCAAAACCGGAAATCGGCTGCACGCCCTTCGGCGGCGTGGGGGATTTACAGGCGACCAGCGTCAGCGCAATGGCAACACCGGTCACAACAGGCCATAGCTTCATGAGAATTCCTTTCATTTGCAAGGTTGGACGTTAAGTGTAGTGCACCGTTTCGGCGCTTCATCCCCTTCGGGAAAATTCGTAGTATATTGAGAGTATTCCTCCACTCTGGACACGGACATGGCTTACTCCATCGGCGAATTCGCCAGACTCAGCGGCATCACCGCCACCACCCTGCGGGCGTGGCAGCGTCGCTATGGTTTACTCAAGCCACAGCGCACGGAAGGCGGCCACCGCCAGTACAGCGACGAGGACGTCCAGCAGGCGCTAAAAATTCTCGACTGGGTCAAAAAAGGCGTCCCGATCGGCCAGGTCAAACCTCTGCTGGAGCGCCCGACGCCGGGTCGGACCAACAACTGGCAAACCCTGCAGCAGAACATGCTGCAACGCCTGCAGGACGGCAAGGTCGAGTCCCTGCGCCAGATGATTTACGACGCCGGACGCGAATACCCCAGGCCGGAGCTGGTCGCGAACGTGCTGCGCCCGCTGCGCAGCCAGGTCTCGGCCAACGTCGCCGCCGCCATGACCCTGCGTGCGATCCTCGACGGCATCATCATCGCCTACACCTCGTTTTGCCTCGAAGGCGATAAAAAAGCGCCGGGCGATAACATTCTGCTCAGCGGCTGGCACCTGAACGACCCGTGCGAGATCTGGCTCGAAGCCTTAACGCGCACCGGACAGGGCCACCGAATCGACATCCTGCCGGTTCCGCCTGACGCGCTGGCACCGGAAATTTTCCCGGAGCGCAAATGGCTTCTGGTCACCAGCGGCAAACTCACCGCCGGGCGGAAAAAACAGGTGGAGCAGTGGCAGCAGCAGGTATCGCTTGAAGTGATTATCCTCTGATAATTTTCTCCTGCGGGAATCTTCACGAAAAGTTGAATATTTTCCCACGTCGCAGATGCTAACGTTTTCCTGTAACGAATAACTCCACAGGAAAACACCATGAAAAAAACTGCCCCTCTGCTGATCCTGGCCTCGATGGCCTTTGCCCCTGCTGCCTTTAGCGCCCCTGCCGGCACGCTTAGCGTCCACATTCTCGACCAGCAAACCGGGATGCCGCCATCGGACGTGACCGTTACGCTGGAGAAACAGCAGCAGAACAAATGGACCCCGATTGCCAACGGCAAAACCGACCACGACGGCCGCATCAAATCGCTCTATCCGCAGGATCAGGACATGCAGCCTGGCGTGTATAAAGTGACCTTCAAAACCGCAGAGTACTTCCACGGCAAAAAGCTGGACTCCTTCTTCCCGGAGATCCCGGTGCTGTTTACCGTGACCCGCACCAACGAGAAGCTGCACATCCCGCTTCTGCTGAGCCAGTACGGTTACTCGACCTACAAGGGTAGTTAAGACGCGTTGATTTTAAAGGAATAAAAAAAATAGTTCCGCTAATACTTGGACAAATTAGTCATGCTGTGTAAGTTTTAATTATATGAACGGGAGGACTACACCATGACAACGAAACCTGTGCTCGGTATTAGCGGATGTTTGACCGGATCCGCCGTTCGCTTTGACGGCGGACACAAGCGTATGGGCTTCGTCATGGATGAGCTGGCCCAGTGGGTGAATTTCAGGCCCGTCTGCCCGGAAATGGCTATCGGTCTGCCGACGCCTCGCCCGGCCATACGCCTGACGCTGACGGACAGCGGCGAAACGCAGCTCCGTTTCAGCAAGCCGCCTCATGATGACCTCACGCAGAAAATGGCCGAGTTTACGGCGGACTATCTGCCAAAAATCGGCGATCTGTCGGGATTTATCGTCTGTGCAAAATCCCCAAGCTGCGGCCTGGAACGCGTGCGGCTGTACGATGAAAACGGCAACCGGGGCCGCAAGGAGGGCGTCGGGCTGTTCACCGCCGCCCTTCTTGAAACCTACCCGTGGCTGCCCGTCGAGGAAGACGGTCGGCTGCACGACCCGGTGCTGCGGGAAAACTTTATCGAGCGGGTATTTGCCCTGCACGAGCTAAACACGCTGCGCGATAAAGGTCTCACGCGACGTGGGCTGCTGGATTTCCACAGCCGCTATAAATTGCAGCTGCTGGCGCACCATCAGGCGGGCTACCGCGAAATCGGCCCGTTCGTTGCCTCGCTGCACGAGTGGGAAGACCTGGACGCCTTCTTCGTGGCGTACCGGGAAAAGCTGATGACCATCCTGAAAAAACCCGCCTCGCGGAAGAATCACACCAACGTGCTGATGCATATCCAGGGGTATTTCCGTAACCAGCTGAACACCCGCCAGCGCGGCGAGCTGCGCGACGTGATCCTGCACTATCGCAACGGACAGTTGCCTATTCTCGCCCCGATCACGCTGCTGAAGCACTACCTGGCCGAATACCCCGACCGGTATCTGATGACGCAAAACTACTTTGATCCCTATCCTGATGATTTGGGTCTGCGTCTGGCAGTCAAGTGATCATAAAAATGCGAAGGCCCCATTGACCCATAGAGGCCCAAAGCAGTACCCCGTTTAGACGACATCCTCACTGTCGTCTCTTTTTTTGCATTTAACCTCAAAGACTGTGATTATATACAGGCTTATTCTGCGAAAGGGGCCTGCCTGTGATCAACACCCTGCACATTCAAAACTACCGCTCCATCCGCGACATGTCGCTGGAGCTGGAGCAGCTCAACATCGTCTTCGGGCCGAACGGCACCGGGAAATCCAATATTTACAAGGCGATACACCTGATGCACAGCGCCGCCCAGGGGCAGTTTTCCCAGGCGCTGGCGAACGAGGGCGGCATTCTGAAGGTGTTCTGGGCAGGCAAAACCCGCAGCGACCCGCTGCGGCGGATGAATCTGGCCGTGGAAACAGAGTCCTACGAATACGAGCTGCAGGTCGGGTTTGTGGAGAAGCTGCCCTATCCCTCGCAGTTTCAGCTCGATCCGGTGATCAAAGAGGAGTCCATCTGGCTGAGCGGCCAGCACCGTCGGCCTTCGTCACAGCTGATGAAGCGTAAGAACCAGGCGGTGTTTCTCAACAACGTGCATCACGAGAAAGTGACCCACAGCGGCACGCTGTACGAGAACGAATCGGTGTTCGGACAGCTCGGCGAACCGCATCTTTATCCGGAAGTGTCGCAGATGCGTGAGTCCCTGCGTAACTGGCGCTTTTATCATGAGTTTTCTGTATCAATTGGCTCGGCGATGCGCGCCCCGCAGGTCGGCTTCCGCTCCCCGGTGCTGGCCAGCGACGGCGCCAACCTGGCGGCCGCGTTTCAGACCATCGTCGAGATCGGCGACGAGCTGCTGCTGATGCGCATCCTTGACCAGGCCTTCCCCGGCTGCGTGTTTTACAGCGACAACACCGGCGGACGTTTTCGCATGATGATGCAGCGCGAGGGGCTGAGCAGGCCGCTGGAACCGGCGGAGTTCTCCGACGGCACTCTGCGCTTTCTGTGCCTGGCGGTAGCGCTGTTAAGCCCGCGCCCACCGGCGTTTATCGCGTTGAACGAACCGGAAAACAGCCTGCACCCGCAGATGCTGCCCGCCCTGGCGAGCTTAATCGCCGAGGCCAGCCGCTACTCGCAGATCTGGCTCACCAGCCACTCGCCGGAGCTGGCGCAGTTGATTGAGAAGCAGAGGTCGTTCTCGCTGTATCAGCTGTCGATGGTGGAGGGGGAGACAAGGGTGGAGAGGCTGGGGTAGTTCTTTATATCTCACTTTCCCTGCCTTCAATGACTATTCTTTCGGTAGCCACCAACGACGAAAATGATTTTCGCCGGGATATGCCTTTGGCGCTTGCTGGCTCGCGATACATGCCCCAATTTATTGTTGCCAGTTTCTGCTGGAAGGATAATCTGTAAATATTGGTTATCAGATGAGAAAATTTAAATGGATATTGCACTTTTCCCTGGTCAAAACGCCCGAGCATGGGCTGAAACAATGATAAATCTTGAAGCCCGGAAGCTTATCAATACTGCGAATATTGTCGGAGGGCAACATCTCAGCGACGGACTCGCACGGATTAAGTTTATGGATGATATTCGGCAGTTTGTGATGCAACAATTTAGCGCTACCCGGGCGGCCAGAAGTCATGAGGAGTGCATGGAATGCCTGAAAAACATCCGGACAGAGAACGAAAGTCTTCTTGATCAAAGCAGAATGCTTCGCTCACGTACAGCTCAGCTTTTTGCTCAAATTGAACTGGTTAAAGAAAATAACAAAGTCGTCGGTTATGTTATCTCGTCGATTAAGGTGGTGCTTTCAGGATTACAGATTGTTGCAGGTGTAGGTGCAATGATGACAATGAACCCAGTGGGTGCGCTTGCAGGAGCGATTCTGGTTATGGATGGTGCAAATGCCATTTCAAAAGAAATTAACAGAACGCTTCAACATCAACCAAATTCCGAAGGAATGCTGGCAGATGGCGTCATGGATATCGCTCAGTTTATGGGATTTAAACGTGAATCAGCACTGGGAGTATTTAACAGCGTAAGCCTGGCCGCAAGCGTCTATACGGTATTTGGCGCCATCCGAAAACCCGAATCATGGCGTCTGTTTCGCTATCTCCCGCTGGATTTCTACCGCAAGGTCGACGGAATGAATCGCGCAGCGCTCACTATGAAAATTGTCGGCTGGGGTGTGTCTGCAAAAGTCTCGTTTGATTTAATTTCTAATGCGTCTGGCCAGAACTAATGTATTTCTTTCTGTAGCGCCAGGCTTTGTAGGTAATGACCGGGGGTTGAAAAAACCAGACAATCACCAACACGATGAAAAGAGAAATGCCTCCGGAAACAATATTGTAATGCTCAGCGAAAAAAAGAAGCGCCAGAAAAATCAAAGCCACAACCGCAGTAAGAAACAGAACCATGATAAATCGCTTACCTAACTCAAGTACTACCTCGAGCAAGGATGAACCATAACGGCTAATGTTCCGGTTCAGATACGCTAATTCTTTTACGGTGAAACCTGATTCTAGTAACTGCGTTTCAATATTGTTCATGCCACTACCTTTTCTCTGGAAAGTAACGTGGAATATCTTAACCGGAAGAGAGGCGTCTTGTAACCATTCTGATGCATCAGCATTAAACAGCAAAAATCAGGATCACGCTAAAAAGACACTGGCGGCTAAAGTAAAAAAACAAAAGATTACGGGATTTAAGACGCGCTCGTCAGGGACGTTTGTAACCTCAACAAATAGATGCCGCCTACGGCTTTTCACTCCAGCGCAACAGAATTATCATTTTCTGAAGACGGCTGAATGCGAAACGTCTTTCGCCACTCCGCCGGGCTCACCCCAAAACGCGCCTTAAACTGCTGTCGCCAGGTGACGGCGGAATTAAATCCTACCAGCTCGGCCACGCGCTCAATCGGCATATTTCCGGCTTCAAGCAGGAGCTGGCTGCGCCGTAGGCGTTCGGCGGTAAGCCAGTCGGCAACGCTCATCCCCGTGGCTTTAATAAAATGGCGGGTCAGGGTGCGGCGGCTCATCGAAACCACCTCTGCCAGCGAGTCCAGGCTATGCGGTTCGGTGATGTGCTGCTGCAGGTAATCGATCAGGCAGTTAATGCGTGCGTCACGGGTATCATTCGGAACCGGCTGGGCGATGAACTGCGCCTGACCGCCCTCGCGGTGGGGCGGTACAATCATCCGGCGGGCAATCTGGTTGGCAACCACGCTGCCAAAGCGCTGGCGAATGATATACAGGCAGCAGTCCAGCGCAGCCGCCGTTCCAGCAGAGGTGATGATATTGCCGTCATCCACGTAAAGGGCATTAATATCCAGCTGAACGTACGGGAAAAGCGACTGGAACTGATGCTCGAACTCCCAGTGGGTGGCCGCACGTTTGCCGTCGAGGAGCCCCGCCCAGGCCAGCACAAACGACCCCAGACACAGCCCGACGATTTCCGCGCCGTTGTCTCTCGCCTGCACCAGGCTGTCGAGCAGCGTCTGGGGCGGTCGTTCAAGGACGTGCTGCCAGTAGGGAACGACAACAATATCGGCCTGGCCAATGGCAGTGTAATCCTGCGTGGCGTTGAGGGTAAATCCGTCTTTTGAGGTGAGAAAACCCGGCGTTTCGGCGCAGATCGTCACGTTAAAGCGCTTTTCGCCGGAGACCGAATCGCCAAACAGAATGCAGGGAACGGAGTAGTGGAACGGGCTGAACCCGTCTACCGCGACAATCGCGACGTTGATTAGCGACATCTGTCTCTCCTTTCCCTTTAACGCACTCAGAATATAACGGTTTCGCCATCCTTGGGAATGCTCACCGCGTCACTCACCTGATTGGCTTCAACGTACTCACGCAGCGCGCTGCGGGTCAACAGGCAGTGGTTAATCGCCTCCATATGGATCGCCACAATGTTTGCCTGCGGCAGCAGGAAATGAACGTTGAGCACATCCTCCTGCCCCATAATAATGGGCCCAAAACCAATGACGTGGGCATAGCCCGCGTTCAGCACCACCACGTCCGGCTGGTGCTTTTGCAGGTCGGCCGCCACTTCGTCACGCCAGATGGTATCCCCGGCAAGATAAAGCGTCTTCTCATCGGGATGACGCAGCACCACGCCGCAGGCCTCACCCAGCCGCTCCGCCAGCTCCGGCACGGCGTAAGCGCGATCGGTGCCGTGCTGCCCGCCGTGGGTTTTCGTAATCTGAATATCGCCGAAGAAGGTCGCGTCGGTCATGACCGTCAGGTTGCTGAATCCCTGGCTTCGCAGCAGCGCGGCGTCACGATCGTTTTGCACGTAGATCGGTTTGTCTTTGGCGATCAGCTCCGCCGCGGCGCGATCCCAGTGATCGTCATGGGTATGGGTGACGATCACCGCGTCAGCATCCAGCAGCGTGTTGACGTCAACGGGGAGTTCGACAGTCGGGTTACGGCGTTCGGCATACGCCGTACCGGGAAAGCCCGGATAAGCCCCCTTCGGGGCCAGCATCGGGTCGATTAAAAGACGTTTTCCGGCGTAGGTAATCAGCTGGGTGGCGTTGCGAATATGGGTAATGTTCATGGGCTATCCTCCGGTTGGTGTGATAAGGAGGATAGCCAGCCGTCACAATTGACGCTGTGGGTTAAAGGGCGATTACCGATGGAATCGGGCCAAGTTAAGCAACCCGTTTTCCGTCAGATCGTTTACCAGCCCGGCACCGCCCCGCCGTTAAAGATCGTCTCCGCCGCTTTCGCTACCTCAGGCGATTGATACGACTGGATAAATTCCTTCACGTTCTCCGCGTCTTTGTTGTCTTCGCGCGTCACCACAATGTTCACGTACGGCGAGTTTTTATCCTCAATAAAGACGCTGTCATGCACCGGCGACAGCCCTGTTTGCTGAATATAGGTAGTGCTGATGATGGCGACATCCACTTTCGGGTCGTCCAGCACGCGCGGCAGCTGTGCCCCTTCCAGCTCCATAATTTTCAGCTGTTTAGGGTTGGCGGTAATATCCAGCGCCGTCGGCAGCAGCCCGGTGTCCGGCTTCAGGGTAATGAGCTTCTCCTTTTGCAGCAGCAACAGCGCGCGGCCAAGGTTGGTCGGGTCGTTTGGAATGGCAATGGTCGCCCCGTCCTTCAGGTCAGAGACGGATTTGATTTTGCGGGAATAGCCGGCCATCGGAAAAACAAAGGTGTTCGCCACGGCCACCAGCTTGTAGTTATGCGCCTTGTTATCCTCAGCGAGGAACGGGCGATGCTGGAAGACGTTAGCATCCAGTTCCCCTTGGTTGGTGGCATCGTTAGGCAACAGCGAGCCGCTGAAGCCCACCAGCTCCACGTCCAGGCCATATTTCTCTTTTGCCACCTTTTTGGCAACTTCCGCTACGTCCTGTTCAGCGCCGTTGATGACGCCCACTTTAATGTGTTTGGCATCGCTGCCACTTTGATCGCACCCTGCCAGCAGCAGGCCAGCAAGTACCAGAGCACCCAATCGACGTTTCACAAGACAGTTCCTTTTGCTAAATGTTGTAGTGACTATATCGACAACGAGGCGGTGAAATAAAAACCGAAAAAGAATCAATAAGAAGGATAAGTTATATGCGGGTATTGCCGGGTGGCGCTGCGCTTACCCGGCCAACAGATTCCGAGCTTAAAGCGCTTTCGCCAGGTAATGTCGCTGCATGCCCGGGTACGGATAATCCTGCAAAGACATCTGCAACTGGTACCCCTGTTTTTCATAGAACGGACGCGCCTGGAAGCTGGCGGTATCGACCAGCGCGTGTTTGCAGCCTTTGCGTCTGGCTTCCTCTTCGGCCGCTTTGATAAGCTGACTGCCCACGCCGGATCCGCGCACGGCATCGCTCACCCAGAGAAAGTCGATATTCAGCCAGTCGCCTTTACGCACCCCAATTAGCCCGCCGAGCATGACGCCTTTATCATCCCGCACGTAAACGCCAATATCCCCGCTGAAGGTGGATAGATCCAGAAACTGCGCATTGTAGGCTCTCAGGCCCGTGAGTAACTCTTCTTTTTCCTGCGCCGTAACCGCACGAGTAATGCTCAGCTGCATATTTTTATCTCCTTGTTATCTGTGCCGCTTCACTATCTCACACAGATCTCCTGGAGAAAATTCATACTTTCGGCTGGCGTCGCTACACTGAATGTAACGATATATTTCATGGGAAGCATGTGACTTCTAAAAGGGGGTTGTGATGAAAGCTGCGCACCTGGTCTGCCTGCTGGTTTGTCTGCTCTTCGCCGCGTTTGTCCATGCTCAGGAAAAGGATGACCCCGCGAAAGAGGCGCAAATAAAGCAGCAGGTCCTTAAAGATATTAAGAAAACCTGTACGCCACAGAAAAAGCAGAGCGATAAAGCCTGGCAGGAGATGATTTTGTCGTCCGAGGCCAATCAGCTGCTGATCAAAAATGCCATCACCGCCGTTAAGCGCGACAACCTGGATGCCTACTGGGGGGCGATTGGCCAAGTGGATTGTATGGAAGATTATTGAGTTCCCGCCGGGTGGCGCTGCGCTTACCCGGCCTGGAAAACATTTTTAACGCTTCCGCATGTCCGGAATAATCAAATCCCCGCGCAGAACATAGGACCCGAGCATCTGCGTTTTCTCCGTCAGCCAGCTCACAATCCGCGCCGCCATCGCGTCCATGGAATATTCAATCGCCGGGATCACCGGAATACCCGGCAGGTGCAGCGATCCGGCCAGGCTGAAGACCATGATGTCGTCCGGCACCGATTTGTTAAACGCCTGCAGCTGCGGGATCACCCGCTGGGCTTCCTGCTCATCCGCCACCAGCAGCGCGTTGAAGTTCAGAGTACTGGCGTTATTAAGCAGCTCCTGTAGCGCAACGGACGAGGAGGTCGCGTCCATAAAGACCAGGCTGCGATTAAAGGGCAGGAAATTTTTCTCCAGCGCGTGCTTGTAGCCGAGCAGCACCTGATCGGCAAAACCGCTGCCGTGCGGATGGATCAGCGCAATCTGGCGACGCCCCTGGCTGGTGAGGTAGTTACAGGCGGTCTCGGCGGCAAAGGCATGATCGAACTGGATGCTGTTGGAATTATCAGTCTCCATACAGTCCACCAGAATGACGTTGTCCATATCCACGTCCAGCGGGAAACGGGCGCCAATCACCAGGATGTCATCGCAAAGCCCGCAGGAGAGTTCTTCAAGGGCGTGCATCACTTCCGCTTTGCTGTGCGCGAAGCGCAGCAGGAGATGTTTTTGATGCTGGCTGAGCTGTTTTTCCAGCGCGTAGAGATAACCGGTGGTCTGGTTAATGTTTTCCTGCGCGCAAATCACCCCGATACAGCCCGTCGACTGGCTCAGCAGCGACTGGGCAATCACGTTAGGCCGGTAATTCAGCTCATCCACCGCTTTTAATACGGCCTGACGGCTGGCTTCCTTAACGCCACGCGACCCGCTCAACACTCGCGATACCGTGGCTTTAGACACCCCGGCAAGACGTGATACATCATTGATTGTCGACATCTCTTTCCCCTGGCAGGCTTACCTCGCGCCTGCAAATTCCATGACCGCTTCGGCTCACATTATAGCCAGAACGGAGTATATCCGTTTCCGTTTTCCATGGAAACCGATTTTCCGTTTCCACTCAAAATGATGTCAAAACAGCCAAATTATGTGATGCACATCCGGTTAATTAGCCTCATAAGTAAGGGATATTGATGGGTATCACACTTCTGTCTTTTATGAATGGAAACCGGTTTCCGTATAATGTCCAATCATCCTCGCAATAACTTTTTACATTTAGAGGATGGTTGTCGATGTTCAAAATTATGCTGTGCTGCTCTGCCGGGATGTCCACCAGCCTGCTGGTCAGCAAAATGATCGATGTCGCGAAAGAACGTGGTTTGCCGGTGAAGATTGATGCGTACGGTGTTTCCGAATTTGATACGCAGTTTCCACAATACCAGGTTGTCCTTCTCGGACCGCAAGTGAAATACATGTTACAGACACTCTCAGACAAGGCGGCTACGAAAGGCATTCCGGTGCAGCCCATCGATATGATGGACTACGGTATGCAGCGTGGCGATAAAGTACTGGACTATGCTCTGTCGCTCATCGAAGCGGCACACTAAAAGGTGTTCACATGAGTTCGTTATATCAATCCATGGTCGCGGTGATTGAGCAGTCAATTACCCCGCTGGCCGCGAAGCTGGGTCAGCAAAAGTATGTGATTGCCATCCGCGACGGCTTTACCGCCGCGCTGCCGTTTATGATCATCGGCTCGTTTATGCTGGTGTTCATCTTCCCGCCGTTCTCGGCGGATACCACTAACAGCTTCGCCCGCGGCTGGCTGGATTTCTCCCAGACCTATCGCGAGCAGCTGATGCTGCCGTTTAACCTCAGCATGGGCGTGATGACCTTCTTCATCTCGGTGGGGATTGGCGCGAGCCTGGGGCGTCAGTTCAACCTCGACCCGGTGATGTCCGGCCTGCTGGCCTTTATGGCCTTCCTGCTGGTCGCCGCGCCGTATGCCGACGGCAAGATCTCGACCCAGTATCTCTCCGGCCAGGGCATCTTCACCGCGCTGATCACCGCCATTTACGCCACCCGCGTCTACGCGTGGCTGAAGCAGAACAACGTGACCATTCGCCTGCCGAAGGAAGTCCCAACCGGTGTGGCGCGCTCGTTTGAGATCCTGATCCCGGTGATGGTGGTGATCGGTACGCTGCACCCGCTGAACCTGTTCATCGAAGCGCAGACCGGAATGATCATCCCGCAGGCGATCATGCATCTGCTGGAGCCGCTGGTGTCCGCGTCTGACTCCCTGCCCGCGATTCTGCTCTCCGTACTGCTGTGCCAGATCTTCTGGTTCGCCGGTATTCACGGCTCGCTGATCGTCACCGGCATCATGAACCCGTTCTGGATGGCGAACCTCTCCGCAAACCAGGCGGCGCTGGCGGCCGGCGCGGCGCTGCCGCACGTTTATCTTCAGGGCTTCTGGGATCACTACCTGCTGATTGGCGGCGTAGGCTCCACCCTGCCGCTGGCGTTCCTGCTGCTGCGCAGCCGCGTTACCCACCTTCGCACCATCGGCAAAATGGGCGTGGTGCCGAGCTTCTTCAACATCAACGAACCGATCCTGTTCGGCGCGCCGATCATCATGAACCCGATGCTGTTTATCCCGTTCGTGTTCGTTCCGCTGGTTAACGCCTGCCTGGCGTACGCGGCCACCAAACTCGGCTGGCTGGCGCAGGTTGTGTCGTTAACCCCGTGGACCACCCCTGCACCGATTGGCGCCTCATGGGCGGCAAACTGGGCGCTGAGCCCGGTGGTGATGTGCCTGGTCTGTATGGTGATGTCCGCGCTGATGTACCTGCCGTTCCTGCGCGCCTATGAGCGTACGCTCATCAAAAATGAAGAGCAGAAGGCCCAGGCAACCGTCGGCGCCGCCGAGACCGCCAGCAATTAAGTCAAAGAGGAAGAGTCATGAAATACGCATTTCCCGATAACTTCTGGTGGGGCAGCGCAAGCTCCGCTCTCCAGACCGAAGGGGCAAGAGAGGGCGAAACCACATGGGATTACTGGTTTGCCCGCGAGCCGAACCGTTTTCACAACGGCGTGGGGCCGCAGCAGACCTCCACGTTCTATCAGCACTGGAAAACGGACATTCAGCTGTTAAAGCAGCTGAACCACAACAGCTTTCGCACCTCGATTAGCTGGGCGCGCCTGATCCCCGACGGTATCGGTGAAGTGAACCCGGAAGCGGTCGATTTTTACAATCAGGTCATTGATGAGCTGAATGAACAGGGCATCACGCCGTTTATGACCCTGTTCCATTTCGACATGCCGATGGCGATGCAGGAGATCGGCGGCTGGGAAAACCGCGACGTGGTGGACGCCTACGCCCGCTATGCGCAGATTTGCTTTGAGCTGTTCGGCGATCGCGTGCTGCACTGGTTTACCTTCAACGAGCCGATCGTGCCGGTGGAAGGCGGTTATCTGTACGACTTCCACTACCCCAACGTGGTGGATTTTCGTCGGGCGGCAACCGTGGCGTATCACACCGTGCTGGCCCATGCGAAAGCGGTGCAGGCCTACCGCGCCGGGCATTACGCGGGGGAGATTGGCATCGTGCTGAACCTGACGCCGTCGTACCCGCGCTCGCAGAACCCGGCGGACGTGAAGGCGGCGCACATCGCGGACCTGATGTTTAACCGCAGCTTCCTTGACCCGGTCCTGCGAGGGGAATACCCGGCGGACCTGGTCGCGCTGCTGAAATCCTGCGATCAATTACCCGCCTGTAAACCGGAAGACGGTTTCCTGATTGCGGAAGGGAAAATCGACCTGCTTGGCGTGAACTACTATCAGCCGCGTCGCGTGAAGTGTCGCGACAGCGCGGTGAACCCGCAGGCGCCGTTTATGCCGGAGTGGTTCTTTGATAGCTACGAGATGCCGGGCCGCAAGATGAACCCGTACCGCGGCTGGGAAATCTACGAGCCGGGTATTTACGATATTCTGGTCAACCTGCGCGACAATTACGGCAACCCTCGCTGCTTTATTTCTGAAAACGGCATGGGCGTCGAAAACGAGCAGCGCTTTATTGAAAACGGCCAGATTAACGATCAATACCGCATCGAGTTTATTTCCGAACATTTAGCCTGGCTGCATAAGGGTATTAGCGAAGGGTGCAATTGTCTTGGCTATCATATGTGGACGTTTATTGATAACTGGTCGTGGTGCAACGCGTATAAAAATCGCTACGGATTTATCCAGCTCGATTTAGAGACGCAGAAACGCACCATTAAGAAAAGCGGAGAGTGGTTTGCCGCCACCGCGTTAAATAATAGTTTTGATAAAGAGTAATGATGATGATCGCATTAGAAGAAGCCGTAATGGAAATTATCGTCAATGCCGGACAGTCCCGCAGCCTGTGCTTTGAAGCACTGCACGCGGCGCGCCAGGGCAACATTGACGAGGCCAAAAGCCTGCTGCGCGAAGCCGACGGCTACGCGCGCCAGGCGCACAAGATGCAGACCAAACTGATCGAGCAGGATGCGGGCGAAGGCCGCCAGCCGATGACGTTAATTATGGTGCACGCGCAGGATCATTTAATGAATTCCTTATTAGCGCGTGAATTATCCGAAGAAATTATTCATTTATATCAGAGATAGTCTATGGCGAAATAATTACTGTAATACCTCTGTACCCTAAATAGAGATCCACTTGTTCTGATGATAGCGACATACTCTGTCAGATCGGAGCGGGATGGTTATTGTCTGAATAAAATTAAACTATATTGAGATAACCATGAATACGATTAAAAAACTTCCATTAACCATGGCGGTTATCGCCGCGCTTTGCCCAATTTCCGTGCTCGCGCAGGAATTCACCCAGGAGCAAATCGACGCCATTGTGGCAAAAGCGGTGGATAAAGCCCTCGCCGAACGTCAGGCTAAAATGGATGCGGCGGTCGCGAAAAAAGCGGACGTGGTGACCGAGCCGCAAAGCGCGGCGCAATCTCCGGATATGGCGATCCCGTTCGGGATTAAATTTACCGGCTATGCTCGCTACGGCGCGCACTTCCAGGCCGCCGATCAGAAATACGTCGCGGTGGACGGCTCGTACAACGGCGCGTCGGCCATTGGTCGTCTGGGCAACGAAGGCAACGGCGGGGAATTCCAGCTCTCCAAGGCCTTTAAGGGTGAAAACGGCGCCATCTGGGACGTTAACGTGATGATCGACCACTGGGGCGACGAAGTTAACCTGAAAAAAGCCTACGCGGGGGTGACCAACATTATGGCCTCCAACCCGAACGCCTATTTCTGGGCCGGTCGTGACTTCCACCAGCGTCCACAGCAGGGCATCAACGATTACTTCTGGATGAACCACGACGGCCAGGGCGCCGGGGTGAAGAACTTCGACATCGGCGGCGTGCAGTTCGACGTGGCCGCCGTCGCGGCGGTGGAATCCTGTAGCCCGGAAGTGATGGAAGATGAAGCCAACCCGTCGCGCATCACCTGTACCGGCGGTTCCGGCACGGGTGACAAAGGCAACTACGCCGCGACCTCAAAAATCCACGGCATGAAGCTCGGCCCGATCGACATGGAGCTGTACGCTAACTACGGCTTTGACTCCAAAGCGGTGGAGAGCGACGAGCGTCTGAACGCGTGGCAGGGCGGCGTGGTGCTTAGCCACACCAACGACAGCGGCGTGAATAAGGTGATCGCCCGCTACTCCGATAACGCGGACAACAGCGTGTTCAACAAAACCGAGGATCTGACCACGGTCTACGCCAGCTTCGAAGGGCTGTACAAATTCACCCAGGCCACGCAGGTGGAGTACATCCTCGCCTTCCACGACTACGACAACAGCCGCGATAAGACCGACAACCGCAAGAACTACAACGCCATCGTGCGTCCGATGCACTGGTGGAACGACGTTCACTCCACCTGGCTGGAAGCAGGCTGGCAGCACGTTGACTACGACAACGGCGGCGACAACAAGGGCTGGAAGCTGACCCTGTCGCAGAATATGTCTATCGCCATGGGGCCGGAGTTCCGCCCGATGCTGCGCTTCTATGTGACCGGCGGCAAAGTGGATAACGAACGCACCGCGCGCGTGAACAACACCAAAGACGAAACGCTCGACGACTTCAACGTCGGCGCGATGTGGGAGGCGTGGTTCTAAGCAAGGTAGAAGCAAAACGGCAACGAGAGTTGCCGTTTTTAGTGTTTGCTCCCTCTCTCCCTGGAAGAGGGCCGGGGTGAGGGCATCAGGCCACACACAACCATGCTATGCTGTTGACCGAATTAACGACAACATCGCAGGGGAGAACATGGGTTCCACACGTAAAGGGATGCTAAACGTCCTGATCGCCGCCGTTTTATGGGGCAGTTCCGGCGTTTGCGCGCAGTACATCATGGAGAAAAGCCACATTTCTTCGCCATACCTGACCATGGTTCGCCTGCTGTTTACCGGCGTGATCCTCCTGACGCTTTCTTTCGTTCACGGCGACAAGATTTTCTCGGTGATCAAACATCGCAAAGACGCCCTCAGCCTGCTGTTTTTCTCGCTGGTCGGCGCGCTCACCGTGCAGCTCACCTTCCTGCTGACGATTGAAAAATCCAACGCCGCGACCGCTACCGTTCTGCAGTTTCTGTCACCAACCATTATCGTGGCGTGGTTCGCGCTGGCGCGGAAAAAGCGCCCTGGCGTGTTTGTTTTATCCGCGATTGTGACCTCGCTTGTCGGGACGTTCCTGCTGGTCACCCACGGCGACCCGACCTCGCTCTCCATCTCGCCTGCCGCGTTGTTCTTCGGTATCGCCTCGGCGTTTGCCGCGGCGTTTTACACCACCTATCCGTCAACGCTGATCGCCCGCTACGGCACATTGCCAATTGTCGGCTGGAGTATGTTGATTGCCGGATTGATATTGACGCCGTTCTACGCCGGGCGCGGGACGACCTTTGTGATTGACGGCAGCCTGCTGCTGGCGTTTTTCTATCTGGTGGTGATTGGTACGGCGCTGACGTTCAGCCTGTATCTGAAAGGCGCACAGACGATCGGCGGGCCGAAGGCAAGCATTCTGAGCTGTGCCGAGCCGCTGAGCAGCGCGTTGCTGTCGGTGATTTTACTGGGCGTGGCGTTCACCCTGCCGGACTGGCTGGGGACGCTATTGATCGTGTCGTCGGTGGTGTTGATTTCAATGGATTCGAGAAGACGGGTTCAGACATCGGCGTAGCCTGATGTCCCCTCACCCCAGCCCTCTCCCCAAAGGGGCGAGGGTGAAAAGACAGCACCGAGCAGTCCCCTCTCCCTGATGGGGAGAGGGAGAAAAGCACTACTTCGCCTTAACCTTCCCCGCCACCAGCAGCGCGGTCAGCAGCATCAGCGTACCGGAAATCACCAGCGGTGAGGTCAGCCCCAGATGGTCGAGCGCCACGCCGCCAATGGCCGCGCCGCAGGTGTTCGCCAGCTGGATCACCGCCACCTGAATCGACCCGGCTTTTTCAGCCTGATCGGCAAGCGAGCGGGTGATCCACGTCGACCAGCCCACCGGCACCAGCGCAAAGGCAAAGCCCCAAATAATCGCGATGGCAGACGCCACCCACTTATCGCTGCCCCACAGCACCAGCACCGCCGCACTCGCCGCCAGCACCAGCGGCGCGCCCGCCAGCGCCACCTTCAGGGAGCGTTTCAGGAACTGAGACGACAGCGAGGTGCCGACAAAGCTGGCGATACCGAAGCTCAGCAGCACCAGCGTCAGGCCGTCCACGTCAAAGCCCGCCATGGTCATAAACACCGGGCGGATGTAGGTAAAGAAGGCAAACTGCCCGGCAAAGGACATAAAGATGGCGGTCATCCCCGCCAGCACGCCGGGGCGCTTCAGCAGCGCGAACATGTTCTGTTTGTGGTGCGCCGCTTCGCCCGGCAGGGACGGTAGCGCTTTCCACACCCAAATGATGCAGAGCAGGCCCATCACCGCCGCCGCGTTGAAGACGTTACGCCAGCCGATAATCCCGCCGAGGAAGCTGCCGAGCGGCGCGGCAATCACCAGCGCGATAGAGACCGCACCGAAGATAACGGAAAGTGCTTTTGGCACCGTCCGCGCGGGCACCAGGCGCATGGTGAGCGAGGCCGACATCGCCCAGAAGCCGCCTAACCCCAGCCCCAAACAGGCGCGCCCCAGCAGCAGCAGGGTGAAGCTTTCAGCAAAGGAGACCAGCAGGCAAGAGAGCGTCAGCAGCACGCTGAACAGAATGACCACCTTGCGGCGGTCGATGGTGCCAATCACCTGGGTGATAAACAGGCTGGCGAACATCGCCACAAACGCGGTGACGGTAACGGACTGCCCCGCCACGCCTTCGGAAATGCCCAGATCCTGCGCCATCGGCGTCAGCAGGCTCACCGGCAGAAACTCAACGGTAATCAGGCAGGCGACGCAGAATGCCACGGCGAAAACGGCCGACCAGTTGGGGCGTGAAACCTCGTTGGTCTGCGGTCTGGTCGTGGGCTGGATATGTTCTGTCATGGCGTCACCTGAAGATAAAAACGTGCGGAAAAGTCGCGCAGTTTATCATCAAAAGTGTGACGAATTTAACGTTTAGACAACTTTTGTGATTTTTAGAGGGGATCAGTGCAGGTAAAACACGCCCTCTTCCGGCAGGAAGAGCTGGTTATAGCGCAGCTGGAAGGCGTTAAGCTCCTGCGGATCGGGCTCCATCTCGCGCATAAAGCCAAGCGCCAGACGAATTTGCGCATCGGTAATCGGCGCGGCCAGGCGGGCTTTACGCAGCAGGCGGTGCCACGTGTGCAGATTCTCTTCACTGCCGTCGACAATGCAGACCTGCCATATCAGTAGCACCTGCGCGGCGTTTTGCAGATGCGCTTCGTCCGGGCGCTCAAGGTAGCGGATAAACTCATTGCCCGGCATTTTGCCGAACTGATCGATCATCGACTCAACCGGCATCGGGGTGATCCCCAGACGCTCGCTTAAACGTTTGATGGCGCGGCGGGAATCTGAGGTCAGGACGCGAAATCCCACCACAAAAACCACGGCAAGCGTTGCCAGCATTATCCAGACCATGCGTTCTCCTATGAATAGCCGCTCATCATAGCGGGAAACGCAGCGCCTCGACAGCGGGTGGCACCATAATAGTGAACGGAAAAGATGTTGAAGAATTGGGAGAGGAGGAGTTAACGCCGTCGGGGTCAATATAAAAAAGCCCGGCATCACACACCGGGCAAAGAAGTTACCTGCACACTCAGGCTGTTTTTAATTTCTGCGCGCGATTTTCACGGCGAATTTTACGTTCTTCCAGCACCGCCACCATCGCCATCAGGATGATACAGCCGATGGCCGCCGCATCCAGCGCCGCGAAGGTGCCCGCCCAGCCGGTGAGGCCGAAAATCGGCGTGCCGTCGGCGATCATCCCCAGGCCCAGCTTGGCGAAGCTGTCGCCGATCAGGTAGGCGAAGGTGCCTTTAATCCCATCGGCGGCGCCGATCGCTTTTTTCGGGACGAAGCCGACTGCCGCCACGCCGATCAGCAGCTGTGGACCAAACACCAGGAAGCCGAGCGCGAACAGGGACGCCAGGTAAACGTACTGGTTGCTGGCGTGCTGGTAGACGCCGAGCGTGGCGATAATCAGCGCCAGCGCGACGCAGGCCACCAGCGCGCGACGGCCGTTGGCAAGATCCGAAAGCCAGCCCCACAGCAGCGTGCCGACCAGGGCGCCCACTTCGAACAGAGTGAAGCCCTGAATCGCCACTTCTTTAGAGAGCTTCAGCTCCTGGAAGGCATACACGGTCGACCACTGGTCGATGCCGATACGCACCACGTACAGGAAGATGTTCGAGAAGCACAGCAGCCAGATCACTTTGTTTTTCAGCACGTACTCAACAAAGATCTGCCATTTGGACATCTCGTTTTCTTCGGTCTCTTTGTCCTCTTCGCTGATCTCCTCACCGAACAGCTCTTCGGCTTTGCCGAGGCCGTAAGATTCCGGGGAGTCGCTGCCGTAGCGCAGGCCGATAAAGCCGACAATCAGGGCGATAATCGACGGGAAGATAAACATGCCGATCACGTGGCCGTCGAACAGATAGTTTGCGCCGAACAGCGCCACGCCAGCCGCACCCGCCCCGCCGAGGTTGTGGGAGATGTTCCACATGCCGAGGTAGGAACCACGCTTGCGGCGCGGGGTCCATTTGGTGATGGTGGAGTAGCTACACGACCCGCCGGTGCTCTGGAAGAAACCGCTCAGGGCGTAGAAGGCGATCATCATGAACAGGCTGACGGAGCCCGCGCCCATGCTGGCGCTGAAGCCGAGCATACAGATGGCGGAGAGGATCAGCATAAACGGCAGGAACTGCTTGGTGTTTTTGCCGTCCGCGTAGTAGGAAACGACGGTTTTACCCACGCCGTAGGTGATGGAGAAACCCAGGCCAATCATCCCCAGCTGCGTCATGCTCAGCCCGTAGGTTGAGATCATGTCGTTCTGCGCGATGTTAAAGTTTTTGCGGATCAGGTACATGGTCAGGTAGCCGATGAAGACCACCAGATAGGATTGCATGAACGGTTTGAACCACATCTTGCGCCGCACGTCGAGCGGCAGATCCAGGGTCGGCTTGCGCACCTGGTTGAGGAAGGCCAGCATGGTTTGCTCCTGAGCTGATTTTTACCTGCGAATGGCAGGCATTGTAAAAATCAGCCAGGAGAGATGCCTGAGACAGCGTCCAGGTAAAACCGGGAAAATTTCTTAGTTTTACGCCACTCAGGCCAGAAAGGTGAGGCACATCACGCTTCGCCCATCTCGCGCGGGGCCTGCGCGTGCAGGAAGGGCAGCAGCAGCAGCGCGGAGATCCCCGCCGCGATGGCGATCACCGCGAAGAAACCGCTCCAGTGCCAGACGTCGATCACCCGCGCCAGCGGCCAGCCGGAGAGCGATGCGCCGAGGTAGGCAAACAGACCGACAAAGCCCGTCGCCGCGCCTGCCGCCTCTTTGTGGGAACACTCCGCTGCCGCCATGCCGATCAGCATCTGCGGGCCAAAGACGAAGAAGCCGGTGGTGAAGAAGCACGCCGCCTGCATCACGTAGCTGGCGAACGGCATCAGCCACAGCGAACCGACGGAGAGCAAAATCCCGGCGGCGAAAATCAGGTTCATCGGGCCACGGTTGCCGTTGAACAGCTTGTCCGAGCCCCAGCCCGCCACCAGCGCGCCGATAAACCCGCCCAGCTCGAACATCGTCACCGCCGAGTTGGCGGTCACCAGATCCACGCCGAGCATCTCGGACATGTACAGGTTGCCCCAGTCGTTGATCGCCGCGCGCACCACGTAGACCAGCACGTAACAGAGCGACAGCAGCCAGATGTACGGGTTTTTCAGCACGTATTTGGTGAGGATCTCCCTGCGGGTCAGCCCCGCGCCCTCCTGCTGCTGGGCAATCTCCATCTCGTCGTGCCGCCAGTCGCCCACCGCAGGCAGGCCGACGGTTTGCGGCCGGTCGCGCAGGCGCCAGCAGAGAAACAGTCCGGCGACAATCGCGAGGCCACCGGCAATCATCATCCCCGCGCGCCAGCCGTAGTGCAGCGCCGCCGCACCTACCACCATCGGGATCAGCGCCCCGCCGACGTTATGCGCGGTGTTCCAGATTGCCCACCAGCCGCCGCGCTCGTTGCGCGAATACCAGGCGGTGAGCAGGCGGGCGCAGACCGGCGCGCCCCAGCCCTGGAAAAAGGCGTTCAGCGCCCACAGCAGGGCGAAGGCCCACAGCGAGGTGGAGAAGCCAAACAGAATGTTGACCACGCCGGTGGCGATCAGCCCAATGCCCATAAAATAGCGCGCGTTGGAGCGGTCGCTGACGATGCCGGAGAAGAACTTCGACAGGCCGTAGGTGATGTAAAACAGCGTCGCCAGCAGGCCGATATCGGTGCGCGTCATCACGCCGCTGGCGAGGATTTCCGGCGCGGCGGCGTTGAAGCTTTTGCGGGTGAAGTAGAACAGCGCGTAGCCGAGCCAGATGGCCATCAGGATATGGCGACGCCAGTAGCGGTAGCGGGCGTCGATTTCCGCTTTATTGCCAATCGGCGCGGCGCTGGCAGGGGTTTTAAACATGGTAACTCCGTAGCGGCAGGCTGACGCTGACGCGCGTCCCGTGGGTGCAGGAGAGGTTCAGCGTGCCGCCCAGCGCCTTGACGCGCTCCCGCATGCCCGCCAGGCCAAAACCCTGCTGGCCGGAGCCCGGCGGCAGGCCGCAGCCGTCGTCTTCAATTATCAGCTTCAGGCTGTCGTCCTGCTGCCAGCCCTGAATCGTGACCGCGCTGGCGCTGGCGTGCTTGACGATGTTGTTCAGCCCTTCCTGACAGACGCGGAACAGCGTCACGCGCTGGCCTTCGCTGAGCGTAGATTCGTTAATGCGCCAGTCGAGATGGCTCACTATTCCGCGGCTTTCCAGCTCCATCTCGCGCATCAGGGAGCGTACCGCCTGCTCCAGCGTCAGGTCATCAAGCTGGCGCGGACGCAGCCGTCCCAGCAGGCGGCGAACGGAGTCATAGACCCCCAGCGAAAGCTGTTCGATATGGGCCCCGCCCTGCTTCACCCCGGCGTTTTCCGCTGCCAGACGCTGGACGATGCCCGCCTGAGTGCGAATGGCGGTGATGGTCTGGCCGATATCGTCGTGCAGCTCGCGGGCGACCTCCTGCCGCACGCTCTCTTCGGTTTCCAGCAGACGCTCCGCCAGACGGCGGTTGCGCGCCAGCTCGGTTTGCAGGGACTGGTTCAGCTCGCGCAGGCGCTGAATGCCCGCTCCCAGCAGCAGCCCGGTCAGGCTTTGAGCCAGCAGGGAAAGCAGTAAATCAACAGGATGATCGTGCCAGGTCTGGCTGGCGATCAGTGCGATGGCGTTCATCAGCGTGGCGATCAGCGCCCCCTGCCAGCCGTAGTGCCAGGCCAGGGCGATAATCGGCAGCGCCAGGCAGAACGGCGTGAAGCGTGAAAGCTCGGCGGGCAGGCCAAGCTGGAGCCACAGGCTCACCACAAACAGCAGCAGATACCAGATGAGGTGCCGGGCGCGCCAGTTCACCGGCTGGGAAACCAGCGCCGGGCCGAGCGGCTGCCAGACGGTGCTGGTGAGATAGTGCCAGATCACGAGGCAGGTTGGCGCCAGCGTCAGGCCGCCGGTGAGGGTCAGCAGCAAGGCATTGAGCATCTCCTTCTCGCCGACCCACGGAAGCGACTGCAGCAGCGCGGCGGCAATCAGCGCCGCCCCCTGACGCAGCAGCGTGCGCCAGTCGCGCTGGTGGCGGTAGCGGGAGATGAGGGCAACCGGGAGAAGCGTGAGCAGGCTTCCGGTCATCAATAAGGGCAGGTGCGCGAGGGCAACTTCCTGCGCCAGCCAGACCAGCATCAGCCACTCAGCGCCGAGCAAAACCGGCCAGTAGGCGCGCGGACACTGGAGCATTAAGCCCAGACGCAGGCCGAAGGGGAACAGCAGCACCGCCAGCTCGGGGCGTTCCACCAGGTGCAGGCTGATGCTCCACAGGCAAAACCAGGCGGCGGAGAAGATAAAAAAGCTGGCGACGACGGCGATCAGCCGTGAAAAAGCGGAACTCATTGCCAGCTGTCAAACATGCGGCGCGCCAGCTCGACGTCGTTGCTGACGTTGAGTTTTTCCATCAGGTTGGCGCGGTGAACGTGTACGGTTTTCGGGGACAGATCCAGCTCGGCGGCAATCTCTTTTACCGACATGCCCTGCGCGAGTTTTTCCGCAACCTGGCGCTCGCGTCTGGTGAGCGGATCCTGGCGTCCGGCCGCCAGCTTGATGGCGATATCCGGCGTCAGGTAGCAGCCGCCGGTGGAGACGGTGCGCACGGCGGCAATCAGCTCGTCCGGGCTGCAGCGCTTGGAGAGAAAGCCGCGCGCGCCCGCGTTGAGCGCCTGCTCGACCAGCGCCGGGCTGTCGTGTACCGACAGCATGATCGTCGCCATCCCTTTCGGCAGCTGGCTTAACAGCTCCAGCCCGGAGAGATCCGGCATCGAGATGTCGCAAATACAGACCTGCACCCCGCGCCCCGGCAGGCCCGCCAGCGCTTCACGACCGGAGCCAAACTCGGCCACGACCTGAAAATCCGGTTCGAGGTTCAGAAGCTGGGCAAATCCGGAGCGGACGATAAGGTGATCGTCGATGAGAGCGATGGTGGTCATGGCGCATTCCTGGCGGGCGGATAAAAAAACGCGCCTACCTTAACGATAAGCGCGCGGGTGTTCAAGCAATGAGCTATTTATTCGAAGAACACCGCAATTTTGTTAAACATGGTGGGATCGGACTGGTTGCGAGCCACTTTGGTGACGTCTTCCAGCTTGTCGATCTGCGCCATCATCTGCTCAAGACGCTGGTCGTCGTTGACCAGTAGCCAGATGCGGCTGTGCTCGCTGCCCTGAATCGGCAGACAGAGAATGCCTTCCACGTTAAACGCACGGCGGGCAAAAAGCCCGCAGACGTGGGTCATGACGCCAGGGTGGTTGCGGACGGTGAGTTCCAGAATGACGTTATCATGTTGTTTCTGCATGGCTTATTCTCCCACCATCTCAGTATTTGCCGCTCCCGGCGGCACCATCGGATACACTTTTTGTTCAGGGTCGATACGCACGTGGATCAGCGCCGGGCCGGGGCGAGAAATCGCGTCCTGCAGCGCCGCGTGGGCATCCTCTTCGGCGTTCAGATCGCAGGTGTGCAGGCCGAAACCGGCGGCAATCTGCATAAAGTTAATCATCCCCGGATAGGTCGCGGCAAACACGCCCTGCTTGTAGAACAGGCTCTGCTGCTGGTGCACCAGCCCCAGCGCCTCGTTGTTCATCAGGATGATTTTTACGTCTAACTGGTTTTCGGCTGCGGTCGCCATCTCCTGAATGTTCATCATCAGGCTGCCGTCGCCGGAGAAGCAGATGACCTTGCGGTCCGGATTCGCCAGCGCCGCACCCACTGCTGCAGGCAGACCGAAGCCCATGGTTCCCAGACCGCCGGAGGTCAGCCACTGGCGAGGACGGTTCAGCGGATAGGCCTGCGCGGTCCACATCTGGTGCTGTCCCACGTCGGTGGTGATAATCGCGCTGTCGTCCACGCAGGCGGCAACGGCGTTGATAAGACCGTAGTGGCTCAGCGGATCGCCTTCGGTTGGGATGGCGCCCGGGAACTCGCGCTGCAGATCGGCCACCAGCTTACGCCAGTCGGCGCGCTCGGCTGCGTCCGTCTGCGGGATCAGCTGCGCCAGCACCTCGGCCACGTCGCCCTGAATCGCCACGTGCGGCTGCTTGATTTTACCCAGCTCGGCGCGGTCGATATCCACGTGAATGATTTTGGCGTTCGGACAGAACTGCTCGGTTTTGCCAATCGCCCGGTCATCAAAACGTGCGCCCATAACAATCAGCAAATCCGCCTCTTGCAGGATGTAGTTGGTGCTGCGCGCGCCGTGCATGCCCAGCATGCCGAGAGAGAGCGGGTGCGCTTTAGGCAGCATGCCCAGCGCCATCAGGGTCATGGTGGTCGGCAGGTTGGCTTTTTCCGCAAACTGGCGGATTTCATCCGCAGCGTTGATGGCCCCACCGCCCAGATAGAGCACCGGGCGTTTGGCGGCGTTAATCATAGCGGCGGCGTCGCGCACGCTCTCAGCGCTGAATTCCGGCGCGGGGGCACGCTCGCCCGGCTCCGGCAGGACGTCTATCTCGATCTCTGCGGTCTGGACATCCTTAGGAATGTCTATCCACACCGGGCCCGGGCGGCCGGACTGCGCAATGCGGAACGCATCGCTAATAACCTGAGGAAGCTCGCTGATGTCGCGAACTAAATAGTTATGTTTGGTGATGGGGATAGAGATGCCGTAGGTGTCCACTTCCTGGAACGCATCGGTGCCGATCATTGAGGACGGTACCTGGCCGGTAATGCAGATCAGCGGAATGGAGTCGAGACGCGCGTCGGCGATGGCGGTGACCAGGTTGGTTGCGCCCGGGCCGCTGCAGGCCATACAGACCGCCGGTTTGCCCTGCGTACGCGCCATGCCCTGAGCAATAAAGCCTGCCCCCTGCTCGTGGCGCGCCAGCACGTGGCGGATCTGCGTGCTTTGGCTTAACGCATCGTACAGCGGCAGCACCGTGCCACCCGGGATGCCCGCAACCGTGGTGATGCCCTGCCGTTCCAGCAGATGAACGATCAGCTGCGCGCCAGTAAAACGCGTCTTGGTGGATGTTGTGCCCGAACTTGCCATGCTCCAGTCCTTTTCTTCTGGGCCGACGTTCCGGGGAGGGTCCTAAACGAAAAACCCCGCCCGGTTTGCGCCGGCGGGGTTTTGGATTCGTGTGTTGATCCAGTCCCTACGGCGCATTGCCGACGACCACCACCACACGCACGACGACCACTGCGGCTGGTTGCGCAGTTTTTAGTAGGGTCGAAGTGAAGATGGATGAAGTCATTGGGGACCTATGTTTGGAATCATTGATGGAATTTATACAAACACAGGTTTTCGGGCGTGACAATGGAAATATTTTCATCTGCGCAAAAATGCGTCAGGGATCACGTTTCGTTTGTTGAGGGTTGAAAACAAAAAACCCCGCCGGAGCGAGGTTTTTATCAGGGTTTTGCGGTTGGTCGCCGCAGAACACACTGTGTTACGTCAACGCAAAAAGTATACGCGATCGAAGACGAACGCGCAATTCCGGCACGGATTTTGACGCTTTTGAGTATGGATCGCCTTCCTGATTTTGTCCAAAAAACACTGTTCATGCATACAGTATTTATCTATACTGAGGGTGTTCGCAGTGAGCGAGGGGGCCGCAGTTTTACCGGCGCAAAGAAGTCCTGGCTGAAACGGGTGGTGCCGTCAGTGCCTTAACCCCTGAAGTGAGCACACTGTGTTACGTCAATCCAGGTGCTGGCAACAGGCGGCGGAAAGGTACGCCAGCATCGTGCTCCTTTTAACCAAAAGGAGACGCGTATGAGCGTAGTGGATATGGTGATACTTATCCTCAAACTCATTGTTGCTGTACTGCAACTACTTGATGCTGTCCTGAAATTCCTTCGGTAATTCAGGTTCAAGTCGCACCTGAGAGGGGCGGGCAACCGCCCCTCTTTAATAACGAGGGAATGCTATGTCGCGTCTGTTAATTGAGCCCGTCACGCCAGATGAGCCGGGGTATATCGCCCTGAAGGCTGAAAGTATCGCACTGAATTTCAACATGCTGCGCAGGCTGGAAGATAACTGGCAGCGTGGTGAGAACCGCTTTAACGCGCCGGGTGAAAAGCTGCTGGGCGCGTTTCTCAACGGCAGGCTGGTCGGCGTGTGCGGCCTCAACCGCGATCCGTTCAGTCAGCAGCCGCGCGCCGGACGTATTCGCCATCTTTACGTCAGCGATAAGTGCCGCGGGCTGGGCATTGGCAAACAGCTTTTAACCGTGGTGATGGCCGATGCCAGCATCTGGTTTGATTTCCTGAATACCCATGCGCCGGAGAGCGCGTACGGCTTCTATCGCCAGGCGGGTTTTACGCTGGTCTCGGACGAGCCGCGGGTGACGCACCGCCTTTTTTGTGCCGTGTAGCCGGCTGGCAGCATCAGGGTGTGAATGTTACAGTTGAGTGACAATTCACCACCCGATACGCTATGACCATCACCGTTTTTTGCATTTTGCTCTTCGCCGCGCTGCTGCATGCCAGCTGGAACGCCATCGTTAAGGCCGGAACGGACAAGCTCTATTCCGCCATAAGCGTCAGCGGATCCGCCACGGTTATCGCTCTGGTCTTACTGCCGTTTTCCCCACAGCCATCTGCTGCAAGCTGGCCGTTTTTGATCGTCTCCTGCGCCTTACAGGTTGTGTACACCGTGCTGGTAGCGAAAACCTATCAGGTCTCCGATATGAGCCAGACCTATCCGCTGATGCGCGGCACCGCCCCGCTGCTGGTGGCGCTGATCGGCGTGCTGGCGCTCGGCGATCGTCTCTCGTGGCTAGCCTGGTCCGGTATCGGAGTAATTTGCCTGTCGATTCTGGCGATGGCGATGCATGGCCGCATACGGTCACGCAAAGGGATCGGGCTGGCGCTGCTGAACGCCTGCTTTATTGCCGGGTATACGCTGGTGGATGGCACCGGCGTGCGTCTGTCGAACACCGCGCTGGGCTATACGCTGTGGACCTTCTTTATGAACGGCTTCTGCCTGTTGAGTTGGGCAATGGTGGCGCGTCGGCGCGAGGCGTCCAGCTACCTGCGCCTGCACTGGAAAAAGGGGCTGCTCGGCGGGGTGGGAACCATGGGATCTTACGGTCTGGCGCTTTGGGCAATGACGCAGGCGCCGCTGGCGGTGGTCGCGGCGCTGCGTGAAACCTCCATACTCTTTGGGGCACTGATCGCGTTTGTCCTTTTAAAAGAGAAGGTTGCGGGCCTGCGCATCGCGGCGGCGCTGGGTATTGCCGGCGGCGCCATTCTGCTGCGCATGGCGTAAATCACTGGCAACATTAGTTGCCGATCTTGTTTACAAATCCTGCCTTTCCCGGTTTTTTCATTCACCACGACAATGCTTAAATTGTCATCTCTCTGTGGTAGATTCCTCGCGCATTTATGGGAATGTGCAGTCACTTATTCTTCATTTTTCTCTTTTAGCAAAAGTATTCAGCGACATGAAAAAACAAAGGAACGTTAACTTATTGTTGATGCTGGTGTTACTGGTGGCCGTCGGTCAGATGGCGCAAACCATCTACATTCCGGCGATTGCCGACATGGCAAAGGAATTGAACGTCCGCGAGGGCGCGGTGCAGAGCGTGATGGCAGCCTACCTGCTGACCTATGGCGTTTCGCAGCTCTTTTACGGCCCGCTGTCTGACCGCGTCGGGCGTCGCCCGGTGATCCTGGTGGGCATGAGCATTTTCATGGTGGCGACGGTGATTGCCATTACCACGCACAGCCTGACCGTATTGATTGCAGCCAGCGCCCTGCAGGGCGTCGGGACCGGCGTCGGTGGGGTGATGGCGCGAACCTTACCGCGCGATATGTATCAGGGCACCCAGCTCCGTCATGCCAACAGCTTGTTGAATATGGGAATTCTGGTCAGCCCGCTTCTCGCCCCGCTGATTGGCGGCCTGCTGGACACAATGTGGTCCTGGCGCGCCTGCTACGCCTTCCTGCTGGTGCTGTGCGTCATTGTCACCTTCAGCATGGCGCGCTGGATGCCGGAAACGCGCCCGCAGGATGCGCCGCGCACGAAGCTCATCACCAGCTATAAAACGCTGTTCGGCAACGGGTCGTTTACCTGCTACCTGCTGATGCTGATCGGTGGCCTGGCGGGCATTGCGGTGTTTGAAGCCTGTTCCGGCGTGCTGCTGGGCGCGGGTCTGGGCCTGAGCAGCATGGTGGTGAGCATTCTGTTTATTCTGCCAATCCCGGCGGCGTTCTTCGGCGCGTGGTTTGCCGGACGCCCGAACAAACGCTTCTCCACCCTGATGTGGCAGTCGGTGATCAGCTGCCTGCTGGCGGGTCTGATGATGTGGATACCGGGGCTATTTAGCGTGATGACGGTCTGGACGCTGCTCATCCCGGCAGCGCTGTTCTTCTTCGGCGCGGGGATGCTGTTCCCGCTGGCGACCAGCGGCGCGATGGAGCCGTTCCCGTTCCTCGCAGGCACGGCTGGCGCGCTGGTGGGCGGTTTGCAGAATATCGGCTCCGGCGCGCTGGCCTGGCTCTCGGCGATGATGCCGCAGACCGGGCAGGCTAGTTTGGGCCTGCTGATGACGCTGATGGGGCTGCTGATTTTACTGTGCTGGCTGCCGCTGGCGTCGCGTGTTCCGCATCACGAGCAGCCGGTTTAACCGCATGATGGCCCGGCTTCTCGCCGGGCTTTTCACAGACGGGCGCAATCATCGCCTGCAACAACGGCTCCGGCGCGGGCCGCCAGGCCCCCTCTTCCCCATCGTAAAACTGGAAATCCGCGTTCAGCGCATACGGGATTTTCGCCTTTTGCAGCTCGCAGGCCATAAAGGTGGAGAACGCCATTTGCGAAGCGGTTGGCGTGAGGTGGTTTGACTCTCCCACGCCCCAGCCCCCGACCCAGCTAACGTGCCCGGTTTTTTGCTGCCAGCGCAGCGCGGTATTGATGCGATTATGGATAGCCGCTTTCTCCGCCGCCGTGCCGGACGTCCACGGGTATTTACCGCTATTTTTCAGCGGCCCCCACGGGAAAATATGCCACTCCGCCAGCAGGTAGTTTTGACTGTGCGCGGGCAGCTTCAGGCTGGATAAATCCTCCGGCGCGGCGCGCAGGCGTGGCGCAACAAAGATCATGCGCTGCGGGTCCATGTCGTGGATCGCTTTAATGGTTTTTTCATACACGCGGTTTAGCGACGCGAGGTTGTGGTTAAGCTTGTCGGCCGGCTCATAGATGAGATCAAAACCCAGCAGCGGATAGCTCTGACCGAAATAGTGCGCCACGGCAATCCACCAGTTGATCGTCTCTTTCTCGTTATCGGCTTTCGGGTCGTTTTTATATTCATCAGCCTGATAAGCGATAATCGGGATCACGCCATACTGCTCGCAGGCTTCTACCAGCTTGCGCAGGTGAATTAGCCGCGCTTCCGTCGGCTCATCGGCGACGCGAATGCGCACGTGGGTAATGCCTTTTGCACGAAAATCGCGTACCACCAGCGGGTCGAATTCGCGTATGCCGCGCTCGGTGCGCGCCCAGTCCACATCCATCCCGACGCCCAGCTGCTGCGCATAACGGGCAGCCGTCAGCGGCGGCTCAGCGGCAATCGCCCAGCCGGAAGAGATCAGTAATGCACAGGCAATAAAAGGCTTTAACACGGTTTACCCTGGATAAATCGAAAGCATTACCTGTATTTAGCACGCTTTTTCACATTTCGTGTAGAGCGAAAGCGTAATAATTCTTCAACCTGCCAGTTCTCTCAGCCAGCCGATAAAGGCGTCTATTTTCGGCCACTGACGACCGGAAAGCGTCGAGACATAGTAGTGCTGATGGCATTTCAGGGTCTTGTCACCAAACGGGGCGATCAGCTCGCCCCGTTCGAGCCTCTTCTGCACCAGCCGCTTTCTGCCCATCGCGACGCCGACGTGGTTGATGGCCGCAATAATCGCCAAATCCGAACGATCGAAACCGATAACCGACGATAGCGGCATATTCACCGCAAAGTGCTGCGCCCAGCTCAGCCACTCATCCGTCCCGGAATCATTACTCCAGGCCTGACGGTCGTGCAGCAGCGTGCAGTGGCTGAGGTTATCGGGGTTTTTCAGCAGTTCATGCTCGCGGGCATACTGCGGTGAGCAGACGGGCAAAATCTCCTCGTCCATCAGGAAGTGATGAGAGAGATGGTTTGGCGGCGTATCGTCGAAATAGAGCGCAAGATCGACGCCCGTTCGCTGCATATTGACGTAATCATTGCCGGTCAGGATGGTGAGTGAAATCGACGGATAGCGGCGGGTAAAGTCCCCCAGCATGGGCACCAGCCAGCACTGGGCGATCGACGGCCGGGAGTAGACCGTCAGCGTGCCGGACAGCGCCTGGTTTTTGATATCCAGGATCTCCTGATTCAGGGTATCGAGGGATGATTTCAGCGTCCAGTAAACGCGCTTTCCCTCCTGCGTCAGCTCAACTTTACGGTGCGAGCGGACAAACAGCTGAATGCCCAGCTCCTCTTCCAGCAGGTTGATGCGGTGGCTCACCGCGCTGGGGCTGAGCGACAGCTCCTCCGCCGCCAAGGCGAAGGACTCATGCCGGGCGGCCACTTCAAAGGTATACATTTTCGACAGCTGCCAGCCGTTTAACAGGCGGTTTCTGGCTTCATTCGCATCGGTCATCACAATTCTCACGTGGGTTTTCTGCGCTCAGCATACCGCTCAAGGGTGAATTTATGTGAACCTAATACGAATTAAGTGCGCTTTTTAGAGCGCAGTCACTCAGTTGATCCAATCTGGCTCACCTGAACGCCAATTTATATCGTTTGTCAGCCCACGCCGTTTTTTCGTCCAATACCCACAGATGACATAAGGGTGAGGTGAGATATGGGATCTCAGGTCTGGGTTGTGGCAACGCTGCTGGTCAGCATTGTGTTGATTGTTTTAACCATCGTAAAACTGAAGTTTCACCCGTTCCTCGCGCTGCTGCTGGCGAGCTTTTTCGTCGGCGCGATGATGGGGATGAGCCCGCTGGATATGGTGAACGCCATCGAGAGCGGAATTGGCGGTACGCTGGGCTTCCTGGCGGCGGTGATTGGTCTGGGCACCATTCTCGGCAAGATGATGGAAGTCTCCGGCGCGGCAGAGCGCATCGGGATCGCACTGCAGCGCTGCCGCTGGCTGTCGGCGGACGTGATTATGGTGCTGGTAGGCCTTATCTGCGGCATTACGCTGTTTGTGGAAGTGGGCGTTGTACTGCTGATCCCGCTGGCGTTTTCCATCGCCAAAAAGACCAACACGTCGCTGCTCAAGCTGGCCATTCCGCTCTGTACCGCGCTGATGGCGGTGCATTGCGTAGTGCCGCCGCATCCGGCCGCGCTGTTTGTGACCAATAAATTAGGCGCGGACGTCGGAACGGTCATTGTCTACGGTTTGATGGTGGGCCTGATGGCCTCGCTGGTCGGCGGCCCGCTGTTCCTGAAACTGCTCGGCAATCGTCTGCCGTTTAAACCGGTTCCGGCGGAATTTTCAGACCTGAAGGTGCGGGAAGAGCACACCCTGCCGTCGCTGGGCGCCACGCTGTTCACGGTGCTGCTGCCGATTGCCCTGATGCTGGTGAAAACCATCGCCGAGCTGAATATGGCGAAAGAAGGCACGCTGTATACGCTGCTGGAGTTTATCGGCAACCCGATCACCGCGATGTTTATCGCCGTGTTTGTCGCCTACTACCTGCTGGGGATACGCCAGCATATGGGCATGGGCACGATGCTGACGCATACCGAGCACGGCTTCGGCTCTATCGCCAACATTTTGCTGATTATCGGCGCGGGCGGCGCGTTTAACGCCATCCTGAAAACCAGCGGACTGGCGGACTCGCTGGCGCATATTCTCTCGAACCTGCACATGCACCCTATCCTGCTCGCCTGGCTGGTGGCGCTGGTGCTGCATGCCGCCGTCGGCTCCGCGACGGTGGCGATGATGGGCGCCACGGCGATAGTCGCGCCGATGCTGCCGCTCTACCCGAACGTGAGCCCGGAGATCATCACCATTGCCATCGGTTCCGGTGCCATTGGCTGCACGATCGTGACCGATTCCCTCTTCTGGCTGGTGAAGCAATACTGCGGCGCGACCCTGAATGAGACCTTCAAATACTATACGACGGCGACGTTTATCGCCTCGGTGCTTGCACTTGGCGGCACATTCCTGCTTTCCTTCATTATCTGAGCGCGAAGAGACGTATTATGGAAAACGCAACTATCACTACTTTAACCGCACAGTTTCCTCTGGTTGAGGATCTGATTGCTCTGAAAGAAACCACCTGGCTTAACCCGCGCACCACGACGCTTGCAGAAGGGTTGCCGTACGTCGGGCTGACCAAAGCCTACGTGGACGACGCGCACGCGCGCCTCAACCGCTTCGCGCCGTACCTGGCGAAAGCCTTCCCGGAAACGGCGGCAACGGGCGGGATTATCGAATCCGAACTGGTTGCCATCCCGGCGATGCAAAAGCGGCTGGAGAAAGAATCTGCGAAGTCTATTCCCGGCACGCTGCTGCTGAAAAAAGACAGCCATCTGCCGATCTCCGGCTCGATCAAAGCGCGCGGCGGCATCTATGAGGTGCTGACCCATGCGGAAAAACTGGCGCTGGAAGCCGGGTTGCTGAGCGTTGAAAACGACTACAGCGTTCTGCTGGAACCGCGCTTTAAGGACTTCTTCAGCCAGTACAGCATTGCGGTAGGCTCAACCGGCAACCTTGGGATGTCCATCGGCATTATGAGCGCCCGCATCGGCTTTAAGGTGACGGTGCATATGTCTGCCGACGCCCGCGAATGGAAGAAAGCCAAACTGCGCAGCCACGGCGTCATCGTCGTGGAATATGAGCAGGATTACGGCGTGGCGGTGGAGCAGGGACGAAAAGCGGCGGAAAGCGATCCGAACTGTTTCTTCATTGACGATGAAAACTCCCGCACCCTTTTCCTGGGCTACGCCGTTGCAGGCGAGCGGCTAAAGGCGCAGTTTGCCGAACAGGGCCGCGTGGTGGATGCCGATCATCCCCTGTACGTCTACCTGCCGTGCGGCGTTGGCGGCGGCCCTGGCGGCGTGGCGTTTGGCCTGAAGCTGGCCTTTGGCGATAACGTCCACTGCTTCTTCGCGGAGCCAACGCACTCCCCGTGCATGCTGCTCGGCGTCTACACCGGCCTGCACGATGAGATCGCGGTGCAGGATCTGGGCATTGATAACGTGACGGCGGCGGACGGTCTGGCGGTAGGGCGCGCCTCCGGCTTCGTGGGCCGCGCGATGGAGCGCCTGCTCGACGGGTTCTATACGCTCTCCGATCAGAGCATGTACGACATGCTCGGCTGGCTGGCGCAGGAGGAGGGCATTCGCCTGGAGCCGTCGGCGCTGGCGGGGATGGCCGGTCCAGTGCGCGTTCATTCGCATACCAACGTTACCCACCTGGTGTGGGCGACCGGCGGCGGGATGGTGCCGGAAGACGAGATGGCGAAGTATCTGGCGAAAGGGAAGTAATTATGCCGGGTGGCGGCTGCGCCTTACCCGGCCTACGGTTCGCGGCAGTTGCAGGCCCGGTAAAGCGTAGCCGCCACCGGGCTTACAGGCTCAAAATTTGCTGAATATGAGTTACCGCAAACAGCAGCGACAGCGAGAGAACAGCGAGCGCGATCAGGAACTTATCCCGCACCGCCTTCGGCTGTACAAAATCGTTCTGCGCCACGTCCATCAGGTTACGGCTGCGGGTATAGCGCCATAAAATAATGGCCACCAGCGCCAGCACAATAATGGAAATCCAGAATGGCACCCCTGTGCGGTGCCAGTTGTGCTTGATCGCCAGGGCAATCAGCGCGCCATACCCCAGCAGCGTGCGCAGCCAGGCGAGCGACGTCCGCTCCGGCTGCAGGCCGGGGTCCGCTTCGCGCCGCGCTTTGCGGCTATCCGCCATAGAACACCAGCACCATCACCACGCCCGCCACCGTCAGCAGAATCGTGCTGATAATCAGCAGCCCGCGCGTATAGGGCAGATCCTGCTTCAGACGCATCGCCTTCTCATTGCGCAGCCAGCGCAGGTAGCCGTAAATCGCCAGCACGCCCGCAAACAGGCACAGCAGCAGCGCCAGCACTTCGCGAATCAGCGGCGTGGCGAAATCGGGCGCGAGCTGATCGAGACCCACCCCTGCGGCAAGAAAGCCCAGCGCGGTGCGGATCCACGCTAAAAAAGTGCGTTCATTAGCCAGAGAGAAGCGGTAGTCCGGCGCTTCGCCGAGGCGGGAAATTTTCATGAGGGTTCCTTGTCGTGCTCCAGGCAGGCTTCAGCATAGCGTAAATCGACAAGGACAAGGAGACCGGCATCGGGCGATGCCGGTCAGGACGATTAGTGCAGCTCTGGCCAGTAGTCCTTATTGGCCGCGATCAGGTCATCCAGAATCGCTTTCGCGACGGACGCGCTCGGCACGGTTTTCGACAGGGTGATCGCCTGCCAGAGTTTCTGGTACGAGCGCTGCTCCCAGGCATCCACCACCAGTTTTTCCACCGCCACCTGCTGGCTCATCAGCCCTTTCTGGAAGTGCGGAATATCGCCCACCGTGAGCGGCTCCGGCCCGTTATGGCCTACCAGGCACGGGATCTCCACCATCGCGTCGGCATCAAAGTTATGGATGGCCCCGTTGTTAGGCACAATCAGCAGCATCCGCTCCTGGGTGTTGAAGGCAATCGCCGTCGCCAGATCGACGATGTACGACGCATGTTCGTCGATTTCCAGCTCACCGGCGGCGGAGTGACCGGCTTCAATAATTGCCCGACAGGCGCTGAACACGTGCTTTTCACGGTGATCCATGACCTCATTGGCGCGGGTGCGTTCCGGATTGGAGTGCGCGACCACGTAGTCCGGGAACAGATAATACTTCAGGTAGGTGTTCGGCATGGTATCCGGGTCAAGCGCCTGTACGTCTCTGGCTTTGGCAAAGGTATCGTTCCAGCTCGCTTCGGTATGCGCATCTTCCGAAGGCGGCACATAGCCGTTTTTCGCCACGTTTTCGCGCAGTTTCGGCATCAGATCGTTGCCGTTGAGATCTTCAATCGACGTCCACCAGCCGAAGTGGTTCAGACCGTAGTAGCGCACGCGCATCTCTTTGCGGTTTTTCAGGCCGACAATCTGCGCCATGCGCCCTTCAATGCCGATCGGCATATCGCAGATGTTGAGGATTTTGGCGTTCGGACGCAGGCGACGCGTGGCTTCCGCGACAATCGCCGCCGGGTTGGAGTAGTTCAGCATCCACGCGTTCGGGGAGTACTGCTGCATATAATCCACCAGCTCCAGCACGCCGCCGATCGAGCGCATGCCGTAGGAGATGCCGCCCGGTCCGCAGGTTTCCTGGCCCAGCACGCCGTGGCGCAGCGGGATTTTTTCATCTTTTTCGCGCATCGGGTATTTGCCCACGCGGATATGCGCCATCACGAAATCCACATCGCTAAACGCCGCTTTAGGGTCGGTGGTGTAGCTGAATTCGATCTCCGGCGCCTGCTCCCTGAGGATGATTTTGCACGCTTCGGCGATGGTTTCCTGACGTGCGCCGTCGTTGTCATAGAACTTCAGCGCGCGCAGCGGGAAACGGTCACGGTTGGCTAACAGCATCAGGACGATACCAGGCGTAAAGGTGCTGCCGCCGCCTGCAATGACAACTGAGAATTTTTTCATGATATAGCCTCTGTCAGGGTGGTTTGTTCATTTGTTAAAGGAGTTTTCATCAACGATTCCAGCTGGTCGCGCACCTGAGGAACGTGCAGGCCGACAATCACCTGAATGCCGTTGCCGCGTCGCACCACGCCGTGGGCGCCGAGGGCTTTGAAGACGTCATCGCTTTGGGTTTTCGCCATATCCACCAGCGCAATGCGCAAGCGGGTGGCGCAGTTGTTGATGCTTTCGATGTTGGCCGCGCCGCCGAGCGCCTGCAGGAATCCGGCGGCCTGCCCGACCTGCTGGCTGGCCGCGGCCGGGACGGTGGTTTGCCCGCTCGCCGCCTTATAGTCGGCCTTGCTGTAGAGTTTGATTTCGCTCTCTTCCCGGCCCGGCGTTTTCAGGTTCAGACGTTCGATCAGCGTTTTGAAGACCGCGAAGTAGATGCCGGTGAAGCAGACGCCGATGCCGATCTGGGTGAATACCGTCGAGGCGTGGTTATGAAACATTGGGATCCAGTTTTGCGGCAGGAACTGGTCCAGCAGGCCGCCGCCCATGTTCCCGACCACGCCAAAGGCGTACATCACCGTTGCCATAGTCGCCGCCAGCACCGCATGGACGGCAAACAGCAGCGGCGAGATAAACAGGAAGGTGAACTCGAGCGGTTCCGTGATGCCCACCAGCACGGCGGTGAGCGTGGCCGGCACCAGCAGCCCCGCCACCTTGACGCGGTTTTCCGGCGACGCGGTGTACCAGATCGCCAGCGCAATCCCGACCGAGCCAAACACTTTAGAGTTGCCGTGCAGCGCGAACCCGCCTTCCGGGAAGAGGGTTTTCAGCGGCAGGGTGCTCTGACTGAACTCCTGCAGGTGCTGTGCCCAGTAGACCTGAATCCCGCCTTCCACCGCCGCCGGGCCGAAGATGAACGGACCGTAGACGAAGTGGTGCAATCCGGTTGGGATCAGAATGCGTTCCAGGAAGGTATACACCCACACGCCCAGCGCACCGGCGGAGCGCAGAAACGCCTGCAGGGACTCAATGCCCATCTGTACTTTTGGCCAGCCCAGCAGCGTCAGCCAGGCGCAGGGGATCATGACGAAGAACGCGAGGATAACGACAAACGAGCTGCCCTGGAAAATCCCCAGAAAGACCGGCAGCGGCTTGTCGAAGTAGCGGTTGTGGATGGCGGTGACGATACCTGAGATCACAATGGCGCCGATGATGCTGGTATCGAGCGTTTTGATGCCGGCAATCATCGCCAGCCCGCTACCCGCCGTCGGCTCGGCGGAGAAGTCGACGCCGAAGAAGTGGCCCCAGGTCATCCCCATCGCGTTAATGAAGTAGTTCCAGGTCAGAAAGCTAATCAGCACCGCCAGACAGGCTCGGCCCTGCGCCTGCTTCGCTAGGCCAATCGGTAAGCCAACGGCAAAAATCAGCGGCATATTGCGAAACACCGCCCAGCCGCCCTCTTCAATGATGTGAACAATCTGCGCGAAAAGATGATCGGGGGCCGTTAAGGCTTCGCCGACAAACAGCGGGTTGCGAAGCATGATGGCGATTCCCACCACGATCCCGGCGAACGGAAACAGCAACACCGGGGTAAACATGGCACCGCCAAAACGTTGTATTTGACTGAGCATTTTTAAATCCTCATGAAACAACCTGTAGGGGTAGAGGCCTTTATGATTTTTTGCTGGCCTGAGGTGAGCATAAGAACTTACTGATGCGCGAACATGGCGTGCCGCTGCGATTCGTGATCGCATTCATGGTTTTATTTTGACCAATCAGGTCTACTTTTTGGCGTAAATATGGACATGTCAGGACACAATCCACGCCCTGATAAGGGCAGAGAGGTCTACTGGTGATCTACAAATCTATCGCCGACAGATTGCGGCTGCGGCTGAATTCGTCGGACTACAACATCGGCAGCCCGCTGCCCGGCGAAAAGGCGCTGGCGCAGGAGTTCGGCGTGGCGCGAATGACCATCCGCAAGGCGCTCGATCTGCTGGTGAGCTGGGGGCTGGTTGAGCGGCGGCACGGCAGCGGAACCTTTGTCTCGCGCAAAGACGTTCACCACGAAACCACCAACCTGACCGGGCTGGTGGAGGTGCTGCGGCAGCAGGGAAAAGATGTGCAGAGTAAGGTCTTACAGTTTGAAGTGATGCCCGCCCCGCCCGCTATCGCCAGCCAGCTGCGGATTCAGGTGGATGAGCGGATCTACTTTTCCCGGCGGGTGCGCTACGTGGACGGGAAGCCGCTGATGCTGGAGGACAGCTTTATGCCGGTGAAGCTGTTCCGCAATCTGTCGCTGGCACATCTTGAGGGGTCTAAGTTTGATTATATCGAGAAGGAGTGCGGGATCACCATCAGCGGCAACTACGAGAGCCTGACGCCGGTGCTGGCAGATAAAACGCTGGCCGGTTATATGAACCTGCCGGAACAGACGCCGCTGCTGCGAATTACGTCTCTCTCCTACAGCGACAGCGGCGAGTTCCTTAATTATTCCGTGATGTTCAGAAATACCAGTGATTACCAGGTGGACTACCATCTGCGGCGCATCCACCCGGACGACCTACTAGCCCATTCCCCAGAACAGCACCGCCAGTAGCTGCGGGGTGATGATGCGCAGGAACATCACCAGCGGATAGACGGTGGCATAGGAGAGCGCAGCCGCACCGCTGGTGGCGTGCAGGTTGTTGGCAAAAGCCAGCGCGGGTGGATCGGTCATGGAGCCCGCCAGCATCCCGCACAGCGTCAGGTAGTTCATTTTGGCGAACATCCGCGCCAGTATTCCCACCGTCAGCAGCGGGATCGCCGTGATAAAGATACCGTAGCCTACCCAGCTCATCCCTTCGCCCTTGACCAGGGTATCGACAAAATCCCCGCCGGACTTCAGCCCGACCACCGCCAGGAACAGCACGATGCCCAGCTCGCGCAGCGCCAGGTTGGCGCTCGGTGGCATAAACCAGTAGAGCTTCCCGATACAGCCGATACGCCCGAGGATCAGCGCCATAATCAGCGGTCCACCCGCCAGGCCCAGCTTGAGCGCCACCGGGAAGCCCGGCACGTACACAGGAATAGAACCGAGCAGCACGCCGAGCCCGATACCGATAAACACCGGCAGCATCTGCACCTGCTGCAGCTTTTGCTGGGCGTTACCCACCATATCCGCCACGGCGTCGATGGACGACGGGCGCCCGACCAGGTTGAGGATATCCCCGAACTGCAGGCTGGCCTCCGGGCTGGCGACCAGTTCAACACCCGCACGGTTAAGGCGAGAGATCACCACGTCATAGCGCTCTTTTACCTGCAGATCGCGTATTTTCTTGCCAAGAACGTGTTCGTTAGTCACCACAACGCGTTCCACGCGCATATCGGTGCCGCGGGTTGAGAGCGAGGTATCCACTTCCTGGCCAATCACCAGCCGCGCGTTGTTTAAATCTCCGGGCTGGCCGACCAGGTGCAGCAGATCGCCCTGCTGAATGACGGTGCCGGGGGCAGGCACCATCAGCATATCGTCACGCTTGAGGCGGGAGCAGATGATATTGGCGCTGTTCAGAATCGGCACGTCCTGAATCGCCATATTGTTCAGGTTGGGGTTATCGACCCGAATGTTGATGGTTTTAATTGGCATATGGCCGTTGGTGAGCGTGGTTTCATGGTCCTTCGCCTCTTTGTCGACGTTAATGCGAAACAGGACGCGCACCAGCCACATGGAAAGCAGAATGCCGCAAATCCCAAACGGATAGGCCATGGCGTAGCTCATCCCCATCTGGTCGACAATGCCGGGTTCAATACCCAAATCGCGCAGGATTTGCTGCCCGGCACCGAGCGCAGGCGTGTTGGTAACCGCCCCGGAGAAAATGCCCAGCACCACGGGGAGCGGGATATCGAAGATTTTGTGCAGAATTGCGGTGACCAGCCCGCCCATCACCACAATGCCGAGGGCAAACAGGTTGAGCCGTAAACCGGAAACCCGAAGTGAGGCGAAAAAGCCCGGTCCCACCTGAATACCGATGGTATAAACGAAGAGGATCAGGCCGAACTCCTGGGTAAAGTGGAGCATTTCGGCGCTGAGGACCAGCCCGAGCTTGTCGGCGAAGTGCCCGACAAAAATGCCGCCAAACAGTACCCCGCCTATCCCAAACCCGACGCCGCGGATTTTGATATTACCTATCCACAGGCCAACAACAGCGACCAGGGCCAACACGCTGACGGTTAACGCGATATCACTCATGACCCACTCCCTTAGCATAACCTTAGTTATGCTAAGGATTCTCTCAGAGCCGGGGGCGGTTGTATGGGTGATGGCGCACAAAAAAGCCCTGCCGGGGCAGGGCTTTATCTTTTCACCCTCTCCCACAGGGAGAGGGCCAGGGTGAGGGCATCAGCCCGCACAGTGCTAACTGTTCAACGCCGGCCGCTCGCTAATGGCGATACGCTGCGGCGCGATGGCTTCCGGCACGTTGCGGATCAGGTCGATATGCAGCAGACCGTTGGTAAACGTTGCGCCGGACACTTCCATATGGTCTGCCAGGGTAAAGCTCAGGCTAAACGGCTGATTAACCAACCCCTGATGCAGCCATTTGGTCTCGGTCTCTTGTTTTTCCGGCGACCCCTTCACGGTCAGGCGAGTGCCTTCAAGCTGGATGTCCAGATCGTCCTGGCGGAAACCGGCCAGCGCAAGGGTAATGCGATAGTGGTTATCGTCGCTTTTTTCGATGTTGTACGGCGGAAACGTCTGTTGCTCGGTGGTGCTTTGCAGGGCGTTAGCAAGTTTGTCAAAACCAATCCACTGACGCAGCAGGGGGGATAAATCATAGTTACGCATACTAAATCTCCTTCTGAGAAGCGAGTTCGGCACAGTGTAATTTTGTGCACAGTTATTCCTGCAAATCCTGATGGATTCGCATATGCTCCCGTTACGGCAAGCAAGTTCGGGTGGGCCGCTCACGCGACCCGCGTAATTAGTTAATTTCGATACGGCGCGGTTTTTTCTCTTCCGGAATCACACGTTCCAGTTCGATAAACAGCAGACCGTTAACCAGGTTCGCGCCTTTAACGTGAATGTTCTCGGCTAACTGGAATTTGCGTTCAAAGTTGCGCTCGGCGATGCCCTGATAGAGGTAGGTACGTTCTTTCTGCTCGGCCGTATGGGAACCTTTCACCACCAGCAGGTTGTCCTGCGCGGTGATCTCCAGTTCGTTTTCTGCAAAACCGGCGACGGCAATGGCGATGCGGTAGTGGTTTTCGTCAACCAGCTCAACATTGTATGGAGGGTAGCCGTTGCTCTGGCTTTGGTTATTTTCTAAATGGTTAAACAGGCGGTCAAAACCAATTGCAGAACGGTATAGCGGAGAAAGATCGAAGTTACGCATAAATAAAACTCCTGAAATCAGCGAGAAATTGTAGCCTTCCACCATGGACAGGCCTTTGCGCCCCCGAACACCCATCAGGCGAGTTCGTTATCGGGCCACATTCTTAAAATGGGTCTGCAATCGGGCTTTTCAAGAACGACAGCTGCACTTTTTTTTGCACTTTCCTGCATCTCGCTTAGACTGGGACAACAGCACAAAGGGTTAAATTGCGATGGCTGCCACAGTGCGGGGTTATAGGGCTATCCATTTTGGATAAGGCTCGCTATAACCCTGAGTTGCAGGTCTATGCAGTGCCATTAACGATGACTGAGTGATGATGAAAAATGTTCTGATAAAGCTGACGACGTTCAGCGGGGTAGTTTTACTTTGCGGGTGTTCGAGCGTGATGTCTCACACCGGCGGTAAAGAAGGAACATATCCGGGGACGCGCGCCAGCGCGGCGATGATCTCCGATGACGATACAAACTGGGGCACCAAATCCCTGGTTATCCTGGATATGCCGTTTACGGCCGTGGCGGATACGCTTCTGCTGCCGTGGGATATGTTTCGTAAGGACAACTCCGTACGCTCGCGTGTAGAGAAAAGCGAGCAGGAAAATCTGGCGACAAACGCCGTCATCCCGCCCGCTGAAATGCCTCCACGCTAGTACTGCGCGGTTTCCGTCACCCAAAGCTGACGGAAACCGGCTGTCTCCTCCATCCACGCAATAACGCGCCCGTCAGGGGAAAACACGACCGCATCAGCAGACGGCGGGTTGCCGTGATCGGACGTCAAAAACGTCACCTCTCCGGTCTGTGCGTCGCAGCAGGCGATCCGATTTTCGAGCACAAACCCCAGACGATCGCCCGCAGGATGCCAGTTAAATGCTGACTGAATATCGCTCCCGGTACGCGTCAACTGGCGCGGCTCGCCTCCCTCAGGAGAGATCAGCCACAGCTGCACAATGCCGTTATCATCCCGCATCAGAAACGCAATCTGTGTCCCCTGCGGGTTGCAGCGAACCCAGTGACGCGGCACGTTCACCAGGCCCGGGTACGCCCTCTGATGCGTGAAGGTCAAACGACGCTGCTTCACACCCGCAGGCGGCGCTGGCAGGGTCTCCGTCGTGCCCTGTAGCGGCGCATCGCCCGCATGCTTCCAGCCCTGCTCGTCTTCCGGCAGATTTACGATAAACAGTTCCGGGACTTTTTCACCCTGCTCAGACAGGGTGTCGCCGATGAACGCCAGCCTGTCGTTGCCCACCCAGCCCTCTTCGTAGGCGCGGTTAATCTCGTCGCTGCCCGGCTGCGGGTTGGGCGTCGTGCGGCTGACCAGCACGCTCCAGAATGTACCTGAATATTCGCGCGGATGGTTCCCGCGCGGGTTCACCGGGCCGTAAGGCGCAGCCACGCCGACGTTGCGTAAATCAAGTTTAGGATCGCGTTCGTGCAGAACATGGTCGTTATAGGTAAAGCTGACGAGCTGCCCGTTTGGGCTGAAGACATGGACGTGGCTGCCGCCGCGCAGCGCGCCTGCGGTGTAAGGCGCTGTGATATCCATCGCGTCCAGGTTGCTCACATGACCGTTTTGCGCAACCACTCCCTGACGATGATGAAAATCGTAGTGCCAGTCTGCATCCGGGTTTTTCGGGCCGTGGATAAAGACATATTTCTCTTCTGCAGGATGAACGGTCACCACGCCGACATGCGCGCCGTCAGTCGCGCGATAAACCACCTCTACCTCACCCGTCGCGACATTGACCCGCTCGATGGTTTCACCGGTGAACGACGCACCGGACGGGCGCACGTCGTAGACCAGCCACTGGCTGTCCGGCGTCCAGGTATTGATGTTGGTCAGCTGGTGGTTGCGGGAAGCGAAGGTGATTTGTTTCATGAGGATACCCTGATGCACGGTGAATGCATCAGGGTAAAACATCCGCAGAGATTAGCCTACTCGTTTCACGTCGCCCACCAGCAGGATGTAGGAGAGTGCCCCGATCAGCGCCACGGCAGAAATATAGACCAGCGCCGGGCCGAAGCCGTAGTCCTGCGCCAGGTAGCCGATGACCAGCGGTACGGTGATCCCGCCCAGCCCGCCGACAAAGTTGAACACGCCGCCGGTCAGGCCAATCAGCCGCATCGGCGCAAGGGACGACACCAGCGACCAGGTGATAGAGGCGAAACCGTTACCGAAGAACGCCACCGCCATCAGGGTCATAATCCACACCGGATCGTTGGTGTAGTTGGCACCCATGATGCAGGTTGAGATCAGCAAGCCGCAGATGATCGGCGTTTTACGCGCCACGCCCAGCGAGTAGCCTTTTTTCACCAGCTTATCGGCCAGCCAGCCGGAGAGCAGCACGCCGAAGAATGCTGCGAGAAACGGCACGGTGGTCATAAAGCCCGCCTGCAGCGCCGCGATCCCCTTCTCCTGGGTCAGGTAGTTCGGGAACCAGGTGAGGAAGAACCACAGCGTGGAGGTCACCGCGAACTGGCCCAGATAAACACCCACCAGCTTACGATGGAAGACCAGCTTCCAGTCCGCTTTGGTCAGCGGCTGGCGCGCCTCTTTTTTCACCGGCGCATCGCCGTCCACCAGGCCACCGCCGTCGCGGATGTAGTCCAGCTCGGCTTTGGTGATGCTTTTGGTCAGACGCGGCGGCTGGTAAACCTTGAACCAGATCAGCGACCAGATAATGCCAATCCCACCCGTGACGATGAATACCCAGTGCCAGCTCAGCAGCTCCTGGATCCAGATCAGCAGCGGCGTCAGGAACGCCAGGCCGACAAACTGCCCGGAGGTGTAAAAGCCAACGGCGGACGCGCGCTCGTGTTCCGGGAACCAGCTAGTCACCATACGGTTGTTGGTCGGAAACGCGGGCGCTTCGAACACCCCGGTGATGGCGCGCAGGCCAATCAGCGACATCAGCCCGGTCGCGAAGCCCTGGAACAGGGTCGCCACTGACCAGCCGAAAATGGCAATGAAATAGGTCAGACGTGAACCCACGCGGTCAAGGAACCAGCCGCCCGGGATCTGACATAAAGTATACAGCCAGGCAAACGCCGAAAAGACGTAGCCCATTTCCGCTTTGGTGATGCCAAACTCTTCCTGGATATGGGCCGATGCCACGGCAAGGTTGGCGCGGTCTACATAGCAAATGACCACGGTAATAAAGATCATAATCAGCGTCAGGTAGCGGCGACGCCCGGTTTTTGTAGCGGTAACTGGAATATCCATCGCAATCTGTCTCCAGATTTTGGGCATAGCGAAGCCGCTCACCATGCCCTGTAATTTACAGAGGGTTATATTTTTGTATGTATGATTTTTGCCCGGAGGCTTATCGGGTCTACGGGATGGCGATTACCATTCCGCTACGCTGCCGTCCTCATGACGCCACAGCGGGTTACGCCAGTCTGGCGCATTTTTACTCAGCTCAATGACTTTGGCTTCGTCAATTTCTACGCCAAGGCCCGGCTTCGTTAACGGTTTAAAGAAACCGCCTTCCATGCAGAAGTCTTCTTTATTTTTCACAAAATCGAGCAGTTCCGCGCCCTTGTTATAGTGAATCCCCATGCTCTGTTCCTGGAACACCGCATTCCGGGAGACAAAGTCGACGTGCAAACAGGCAGCCAGCGCGATCGGGCCTAGCGGGCAGTGCGGTGCCAATGCCACATCGTAAGCCTCTGCCATCCCGGCAATTTTGTAGCATTCAGTTATGCCGCCCGCGTGAGAGAGGTCCGGCTGCAGGATGGCAATGCCGCCCGCTTCAAGCACGCGTTTGAACTCGAAGCGCGAGAACATACGTTCGCCCGCCGCGATGGGAATATGGGTCTGTTCAGCCAGTTTCGGGTAGTACTCGGCCTGCTCGGCCAGCACCGGCTCTTCAATAAACAGCGGACGATACGGCTCCAGCTCTTTGATCAGAACTTTGGCCATCGGCGCGCTGACGCGGCCGTGGAAATCCAGGCCAAACTCAATCTCGTTGCCGAAGGCTTCACGGATTTGCGCCACGGTGTTCACCGCCCGGTCTACCGCGCGCGAGTTGTCGATAATGCCCATCTCTTCGCAGCCGTTGAGCTTGAAAGTGTCGAAGCCGATGTTGCGCAGCTGCGTGATGCCATCAATCACTTCCGCAGGACGGTCACCGCCGACCCAGCTGTAGGCTTTGATTTTGTCGCGCACCAGGCCGCCCATCAATTGCCAGACCGGCGCGTTCAGCACTTTGCCTTTGATATCCCACAGCGCCTGGTCGATGCCGGCGATGGCGCTCATCAGGATCGGCCCCCCGCGGTAGAAGCCCGCGCGGTACATCATCTGCCAAAGGTCGTTAATGCGCGCCGGATCCTGACCAATCAGGTATTCACCCAGCTCGTGCACCGCCGCTTCTACGGTACGCGCCCGCCCTTCAATCACCGGTTCGCCCCAGCCCACAACCCCTTCATCGGTTTCGATTTTCAGGAACATCCAGCGCGGGGGTAAACGGTACGTGGTGAGTTTGGTTATTTTCATTTCACTGCCTCTCGATACGCTTTCACAAATGCTGCCGCCTGCTGTGCGGTACGCTCCACGGACTGTCCGGCACGATAAAGATCGCTGCCCAGCCCCGCGCCCACACAGCCAGCGCTCATCCACTGGCCCAGGTTTTCTGGCGTTACGCCGCCTACGGCAAAGATCGGCACGCTGGCGGGCAATACCGCTTTCAGCGCTTTGATGTAGTCCGGACCAAAAGCCGATGACGGGAAAATTTTGAGCGACTGTGCGCCTGCTTCGAGAGCAGTAAAGGCCTCCGTGGCGGTGGCGCAGCCCGGGCAGACGGTCATGCCGTAACCTACCGCGCGGCGGATCACCTCTGGCTGAATGTTGGGCGTGACGATAAGCCTGCAGCCCATTTCCGCCAGCCGATCCACCTGCTCAGGCTGTAACACGGTGCCTGCGCCAATCAGCGCCTTATCACCAAAGGCCTTCACCACGGCCGGAATGCTTTTTTCCCACTCCGGAGAGTTAAGCGGGATTTCCACCACGTCGAACCCGGCGTCAATAACCGCGCCGACGTGGGCTAACGCCTCATCGGGCGTGATGCCGCGCAAAATCGCGATAAGGGGAAGATCAGTTTGCCACTGCATGAGCGATGCTCCTTATTCCTGCCTGAAATGCCGTGTCGCCGGATATCGTTAAAACATCACGCCCCACGGCGCGAAACGCCTGCTCGTAGCGCGACGTCAGCGATGCGCCTGCGACAATGGTGATGGCCTGCTCGTGCGCGATGAAATCACGCATGCTGGCAACCTCAGCGCCAATCAGCAGGCCGGAAAGAAACTCGCTGACCTGCTCGCGCGGGAGATTTCCCAGCACGTGCGAGGCGCGAACCTCAAAAAGGTGCGGCAAGACATCAGGAGAAGCGATCCCACGTTCAAGCCCGGCAGCAAACGCCTCTGCCGAGGCTTCCTGCTCAGGTAAACCGGCCCCAACCAGCGAATGGTTGAGCAGCAAATAGTGCAGCTCGCCGGTCATCACGGTGCGAAAGTCGTGGATTTGCTCAGCGTCAGCCTGGACCCACTTGCAGTGCGTTCCGGGCATGACGTAGACAGAAGAAGGAGAAAGCGCGCGCGCGCCAAGCAGCTGCGTCTCTTCGCCGCGCATCACGTTGTGGTTGTCGTCGCGAGAAACGCACAAGCCGGGAATAATCCAGATATTGTCGCCAACGGACGTTAACTGCTCGCCAATCGCGGAGAAATGGGCGGGAACCGGCAGATAAGGCGCAACTTTCCAGCCTACATTGCTGCCTACCATACCCGCCATCACTACCGGCGTGGCGCTGTCGCGCCAGCGTTGTGTGACCTCTGCTAACACCGCCTCGGGGGATTTACCATTCAGGCGCGTCACGCCTGCTTCTGATTGCCTGCTTTCCAGGCACTGCTCGCCCTGATACAGCCAGGCGCGCAGATTGGTCGATCCCCAGTCAATTGCGATGTAGCGAGATGTCATGTGATTTCCTTCAGCCTTCGTGTCGAGCTGGCAATCATGGTAAGTGCCGCCTGCTCTGCCGCATCGCCGTCCTGATGCCTTATCGCATCGAACAGCGCTTTATGTTCCTGGAGCGTTTTCGGCATGTTGGCCTCATCGCCCATCCAGGTACGTTCAAATACTGCTCGCTGTAGCGAGCTGATCGCTACGCTAAGCTGCTGTAATACCGGGTTATGCACCGACTGCAGCACCGCCTCGTGGTAGCGAATATCTGCCTCGTTAAACGCCTCCCGGTTCTGGTTATTGGCGATCATGTCGTTTAAAGCCGACTCGATCTGGGCCAAATCGCCGGAAGTTGCGCGTTCCGCCGCCCAGCGGGCGATGGCCGGTTCAACCAGGTTTCGGACTTCGCTCATCGCGCCGATAAGCCGCGGGTCGTAGTCGTTTTCCAGCACCCACTGCAGCACGTCGGTATCGAGGTAGTTCCACTGGTTACGCGGGGCAACAAACGCGCCGCGATAGCGCTTCATTTCAATCAGCCGCTTCGCCATCAGCGAGCGGAATACTTCCCGGATGATGTTGCGCGAGGTTTCAAACTCCTCACACAGTTCGGCCTCTGCCGGCAGCGGCGAACCGGGAACGTATTTGCCACCCACAATCTGGGTGCCCAGCGTGATGACGATGCGATCGGTTTTATTGAGTGTCATGGAGAGTCCTTGTGCTCTGTATGTCCATCACTACTTTACCGCGACCGCTGAATTTCACCTCACTTTTGCAGTACAAACGTGAGGGAGTTCGTCTTTGTCATGGCCGTAATGTAGTACAATCATTTAATGTTGTACTACAATCAAGATCACAAAAAGAACAATTCAATAAATTCAGCGCAAAAAAAAGCCCCGGTTGATAACCGAGGCTGATGATTAAAAATAAGCGTTACTGCAGCACAAACTTCTCGATCGCGTAAGCAACGCCGTCTTCCAGGTTGGATTTTGTCACGAAGTTGGCCACTTCTTTCACGGATGGAATGGCGTTATCCATCGCCACGCCCATACCGGCGAATTCGATCATCGCGATGTCATTTTCCTGGTCGCCCAGCGCCATGATCTCTTCCTGTTTAATGCCCAGCGCATCGGCCAGTGATTTGACACCGGTGCCTTTATTGACGCGTTTATCGAGGATTTCGAGGAAGTACGGCGCACTTTTCAGCACGGTGTACTTCTCTTTTACCTCCGCCGGAATGCGCGCAATCGCTTTATCCAGGATCTCCGGCTCGTCGATCATCATTACTTTCAGGAACTGCGTCGCCGGGTCCATTTTCTCCGCTTCACAGAACACCAGCGGAATGGTCGCAACGTAGGATTCATGTACCGTGTAGTAGCTGATATCGCGGTTGGCGGTATAGAGCGTATTGCGATCGAGCGCGTGGAAGTGGGAACCCACTTCACGGGACAGTTTTTCCAGGAACAGATAGTCATCGTAGCTCAGCGCGGTTTGCGCAACCGTACTGCCGTCAGCGGCTTTCTGCACCAGCGCGCCGTTATAGGTGATGCAGTAGTCGCCCGGCTGATTCATGTGCAGCTCTTTCAGATAGCTGTGTACGCCCGCATACGGACGCCCCGTGGTCAGGACCACATTCACGCCCTTTGCGCGCGCCGCGGCGATCGCGTTTTTAACGGCTGGAGAAATGGTGTGGTCTGGCAGCAGCAGCGTGCCGTCCATGTCAATTGCAATGAGTTTGATAGCCATGAGTTCCCCGGAATAAATGAGTGCTGCCTCATGCTAACGCGATTAAGCACACAAAAATAGAGCTATATTGCGCAACAGGAATGCCCCTTTTACGCTGATTCCGGGGAACGAAGGCTTACTCGCGGGTGAGAACTATTTTACCGAACGCGCCGCGATCGAGGTGTTCAAACGCCTGTTCAAGCTCGTTAAAACGGTAGCGATGCTCTATCACCGGCTTCAGCCCCGTGACGTCAACTGCGCGGACAAAATCTTCCAGCGCCCGGCGGTGCCCCACGCCAATCCCCTGAATGACGGGTGATTTCAGCAGCAGTTCGCCAGCAGAGAGCGTAATCTCCGTCCCGGCCAGCACGCCAATGACGGAGATACGTCCGTGAACGGCAACGGCGCGCAGGGAATGCTTCAGGTTCTCTCCGCCTACGGTTTCAATAATATGGTCGATGCCGCGATCCTGCGTGATCGCCAGCGTATTTTCCGCCCAGTCGCCTTTCAGACGGTTGATGCCCTGGCTGGCTCCCAGCTTTTTGGCCAGCGCCAGCTTTTCATCACTCCCCGAGGTGACAAAAACCTCAGCCCCGTGCGCTTTTGCGATTTGCAGGGCGAATATCGCCACGCCGCCCGTGCCCTGCACCAGCACCGATTGCCCGGCGCGCAGCTGGCCGCGTTCCACCAGCGCAAACCAGGCGGTAAGCCCTGCGCAAGGTAAGGTGCTGGCCTCGGCGTCATCCAGGGTCTCCGGGGAGGCCACCAGCGCATCTTCCTTCACAATCACATACTCGGCCAGCATGCCTTGGAAATAGCCGCCGGACGTTTTATAGGGCAGATTGCGCGCGTCCGCCTGCGGCTTACCGTCGATCCACTCCGGGAAGAAGGTTGAGATGACGCGCGCGCCGGGCTGGAAGCGCGTGACGCCTTCACCAATGCTGTCCACCACGCCCGCCATGTCAGATGCCGGGGTAAACGGGAAGGAAAGCGGGATCGGCATTGTGCCTTCAACAACCATTTTATCGCGATAGTTAAGCGCAACGGCATTTACGCGCACGCGCACTTCACCCGGACCTGGCTGTGGAACGGGTGCCTGAGTCAGCTTGAGGTTCTCGCGCCCGAGGGCATCCATGGACCAGCGTTGCATTGTCTCTGTCATTTTATTTCTCCTGCCATCAGATGAGCTTTAGTCCTGACAGTCTACCGTTGACTAAAGGTCGCCAGTGGCGATAAGTTTTCTCTTTATTGACGCCATAAAAGATACAATCCATGACCGATACGCTGAAGGATATTCCTGTTTTTGTGGCCGCCGTTGAGGCGGGAAGTTTTGCGCAGGCCGCTATTCGTCTGCATTTGTCACGCTCGGCGGTCGGAAAAAGCATCGCTCGCCTTGAACAACGGCTGGGGGTACGTCTTTTTCAGCGCACCACCCGCAGCCAGAGTCTGACCGATAACGGCGCCCTTTTTTATGAACGCTGCCTGCGCGCGCTGGAGGAGATTCGGAGTGCGGAATCGCTGCTTGAGACGGGGAAACAGCAGGTCAGCGGTCGCCTGCGCATTTCCATGCCGGTGCTGTTTGGTCGCCAGTGTGTCGCCCCGCTGCTGATAGCGCTGGCTCAGGAACATCCCGGGCTTGAGCTGGAAATGTCATTCAGCGACCGCGTAGTGGATCTGGTCGAGGAAGGGTTTGATATGGCGGTGCGTAACGGCACGCTTCAGGACAGCAGCGTGCTGGTCGCCAGAAAGCTGGGAGAACACCGCATGGTGCTGTGCGCCGCGCCGGAGTATCTGCTGAAGAAAGGCCAGCCACAAAGCGTTAATGATTTATCCCTGCATACGGCCATTAACTATTTGAGCGCAGGCAGAGTGTTGTCCTGGCAGCTGATGGATAACGAAGGAAAGTCGCACACCTTTACGCCCCGATCGTCGCTCAATATGGATGATTTGCAGGCGATCTGCGACGCTGCGCTGGCCGGACACGGCATTGCATGGCTGCCCTGCTGGATGGTCGTCAAAGATATTCACCAGGGTAAACTCGTCCCGCTCTTAAAGCAGGCACCGGATGTGCATTTCAACGTTCATGCCGTGTGGCAGCAGACGCCGCATCTGCCGCTGAGGGTAAGAATAGCGATAGATACTCTGGCGAGCCGTTTACCGTCCGTGATGTCGCTGGATATGCCTGCTCCCACAACAAAGCCGCGCTAAAAGCACAGGTTAACGATCTGATTCATACAGGCAAACCTGCTTACCAGGCGAAAATCTGCTTATAACAGTGAAGTACACATCCCGGCTACGTTCTGACGTCCACAACTCCCCGGCGGGAGCTTTTCTCGCAAAGGAATAGCCACGCGAAACAAGGTATTGTTTAAGTGCAGCGGTATCAGATACCCCGCTAAAGCACACGCCAGCGGTTTCCGGCTGTCCATTTGCAGCAGAGTGGCTGAAGGTATAATCCGGTGAAAGGCGTGGTACCTGCTTAATCGATTCTGGGGTGTAAAGATGATAGCGAACCCTATCTGATTCACGGTATGTCATCTCAGGCTCATACGGCAAAAGGAGGTATATGACCGTGACAATCACGATGGTCAGCCCTGAGAATATGGCTAACTTTTTCATGCTCAACGTCGTCCTGAGTGGGTAAAGAAGGAATGATATGTGCCGTTATCGTTAAGAATACGAACAATGTCTGAACTGAAGTTATCAAACGGCGTTACCCACTTCATAAAGCGGGGAAGCGAGCCTTTATAGGGTTCATGCCGGATATTTAGGTCATCAGGGTCGGGAAACATCAGTGGAAGAAAACCCCGGTTCTTGAAATTACCGATCGGTCCGTAATGATCCCAGCGGCGTAGTGCGCTTTCACGGCTGACAGGCCTCAACTGAGCCCGGTAATCCGAAGGAATCAGCGCCCTGTAAAAACCGAGCAGATCCGACACCAGGTCTTCTCCGCTGAACCCGCTATCGGTGTACCAGCTGAAAAAAGCGCGAGACTGGTAATTTTCAAAATTTCTCGCGGTATCCATCATCATGGCCAGGGCAATGCTGTTAATTTCTGACATCGAGCGCCCACGTTTTATTTCCCAGCGAACAAACTTACCCGTTCCGGCAAGTCCTTTCCCGATATTCATTCTCTGATTGTATGCAATCGTGTAATAAGGTCTGCCACTGGCTTCGCCGCTGCTGAAATCAGCCAGAAGCAGGGAAATATCTTCGCCCCTGGCATGCCCCAGGTCAATCCAACCGAGGACCTCACTGTAGATGAGGCCACTGCGGGTCGTTACCTGCCATTCATCGGCCCCGATAATATCGCTCCTGCTGCTCATTCGGTGTATTCCTTTTTCCGTAACGATTTCAACTCTAACAGACCACCATACTCTTCGTCAGGGTATGTTCGGGATATATTCTCCTGGTAGAGGGTTATGCCAATGAGATCGACTTTGTTCTATTGATACACCAATTTAAGCAAAAAAAGAGAGGGACATCGTGCCCCTCTCTTTTTGTTCTTAACCGACTGCATTCTTTATGAGATGTCATTTCATTTGAAATGAGACCCCACAATAACAACCGTTAAATATCGATATTTGCCGCTTTCAGGGCGTTCTCTTCGATGAAGGCACGACGTGGTTCAACCGCATCGCCCATCAGGGTCGTGAACAGCTGGTCTGCAGCAATCGCATCTTTAACGGTGACGCGCAGCATGCGGCGGCTTTCCGGATCCATGGTAGTTTCCCACAGCTGCTCCGGGTTCATTTCACCCAGACCTTTATAACGCTGGATCGCAAGACCACGACGAGACTCTTTCACCAGCCAGTCCAGCGCCTGCTCGAAGCTGGTTACCGGCTGACGACGTTCGCCACGTTCGATGAACGCATCGTCTTCGATCAGGCCGCGCAGCGTCTCGCCGAGCGTACAGATACGACGGTATTCCGGACCGGTCACAAACTCATGTTCCAGCGGGTAGTCGGTGTCAACGCCGTGGGTACGCACGCGAATAATAGGCTCGAACTGCTTATCGGCGTTCTGCTGGATATCGCATTTCCACATGCTGCCGTGCTGCTCTTTCTCGTTGAGATCGGTCACCAGGGCGTTCACCCAGCGGGTTACGGTCTGCTCGTCGCTCAGATCGGCTTCGGTCAGGGTTGGCTGATAAACCAGCTCCTTCAGCAGCGTTTTCGGATAGCGGCGTTCCATACGCGTGATCATTTTCTGCGTCGCGTTGAACTCGGACACCAGACGCTCCAGCGGCTCGCCGGCCAGTGCAGGGGCGTGCGAGTTCGCATGCAGGGTTGCGCCATCAAGGGCGATTGCGATTTGGTACTGATCCATCGCTTCGTCGTCTTTAATGTACTGTTCCTGCTTGCCTTTCTTCACTTTGTACAGCGGCGGCTGGGCAATGTAGACGTGGCCGCGCTCGACGATCTCCGGCATCTGACGATAGAAGAAGGTCAACAGCAGGGTACGAATGTGCGAGCCGTCGACGTCCGCATCGGTCATGATGATGATGCTGTGGTAGCGCAGTTTGTCCGGGTTGTACTCATCACGGCCGATGCCGCAGCCCAGCGCGGTAATGAGCGTCGCCACTTCCTGAGAAGAGAGCATCTTGTCGAAGCGCGCCTTCTCAACGTTGAGGATTTTACCCTTCAGCGGCAGGATAGCCTGGTTCTTACGGTTACGGCCCTGCTTCGCAGAACCGCCCGCGGAGTCCCCTTCCACGAGGTACAGTTCGGACAGCGCCGGGTCGCGTTCCTGGCAGTCAGCCAGTTTGCCCGGCAGGCCTGCTAAGTCCAGCGCGCCTTTACGACGGGTCATTTCACGGGCTTTACGCGCCGCTTCACGGGCACGCGCCGCATCGATAATTTTACCCACCACGATTTTCGCGTCGGACGGGTTTTCCAGCAGGTATTCGCTCAGCAGTTCGTTCATCTGCTGTTCAACCGCCGATTTCACCTCGGAAGAGACCAGCTTGTCTTTGGTCTGTGAGGAGAACTTCGGATCCGGCACCTTCACGGAGACAACGGCAATCAGGCCTTCACGGGCGTCATCACCGGTAGCGCTGACTTTCGCTTTCTTGCTGTAGCCTTCTTTGTCCATGTAGGCGTTTAGGGTACGGGTCATCGCCGCACGGAAGCCTGCAAGGTGCGTACCGCCGTCACGCTGTGGAATGTTGTTGGTGAAGCAGTAAATATTTTCCTGGAAACCGTCGTTCCACTGCAGCGCCACTTCCACGCCGATACCGTCTTTTTCGGTGGAGAAATAGAAGATATTCGGGTGAATAGGCGTTTTGTTCTTGTTCAGATACTCAACGAACGCCTTGATACCGCCTTCGTAGTGGAAGTGGTCTTCTTTGCCGTCACGCTTGTCGCGCAGGCGAATAGAGACGCCGGAGTTCAGGAACGACAGTTCACGCAGGCGTTTCGCCAGGATGTCGTACTCGAATTCGGTGACGTTGGTGAAGGTTTCGAGGCTCGGCCAGAAACGCACCATGGTACCGGTTTTGTCGGTATCGCCAGTAACGGCCAGCGGTGCCTGCGGCACGCCGTGCGTATAGAGCTGACGGTGGATCTTGCCTTCGCGCTGGATAACCAGCTCCAGCTTCTGCGACAGGGCGTTAACCACGGAGACGCCTACGCCGTGCAGGCCGCCGGAAACTTTATAGGAGTTATCGTCGAACTTACCGCCTGCGTGCAGCACGGTCATGATCACTTCCGCGGCAGAGACGCCCTCTTCCGGGTGAATACCGGTTGGGATGCCACGACCATCATCGGTGACGGAGACGGAGTTATCCGCATGGATGGTGACCACGATGTCTTTACAGTGACCCGCGAGCGCTTCGTCGATAGCGTTATCTACCACCTCGAATACCATGTGGTGCAGACCGGTGCCGTCATCCGTGTCGCCGATATACATACCCGGGCGCTTACGCACCGCATCCAGCCCTTTCAGGACTTTGATACTGGAGGAGTCATAAGAATTCGACATCAACGTTTCTCGCTCATTTCAACTTGGGTTAATCCGTTATTTTACCCTTTTCCACGGTAAACATCTTCGAATTTTCGTCCGACATGTCTATAACGTGTTCAGCGCTAATGGCGCTGACGAAAACCTGCGACTGCGTGGCTTTTAAGCGGCTGGCAAGCAGCCCGCGCCGCGCGTCATCAAGTTCCGAGGCAAAATCATCTATCAGGTACAGGCAGCGTCTTCCGCTCTCGCGGGTGAGAAACTCTCCCTGTGCCAGGCGCAGCGCACACATCAGGAGCTTGAGCTGCCCGCGCGACAGCGTGTCTTCCACCGGTGCACCGTCGGCACGAATGCGGAAATCCGCCTTGTGCGGGCCGTGCGCGGTGTAGGTCAACATGCGGTCGCGCTCGAAGCTTCTCTCTAACACCTCGGCATAATCCGTCTCTTTCTCCCAGCCGCGCTGGAAGGAGAAGGTGAGAGAGAATTCAGGTAAAAACTGTTTGCAGGTGTCGGCCATATCTTCGGCGATACCTGCGCTGTATTCGGCACGCCAGTTGCTGATTTGTTCCGCGAGAGGGATTAACTCCATGTCCCACGGACGCAGCTGGGCGTAACGGGTAACCTGGCGCAGTGCAGCGTTACGCTGCTTGAGCAGACGCTTCAGGTTGCTCCAGGCGTTAAAGAAACCGGCTTCGTTGTGAAAGCATCCCCAGTCGAGGAATGCTCTTCTGTATTTGGGGCCGCCGTTGAGTAAAGTAAACCCCTCCGGCGTAATCAGCTGCATTGGCATCAGCAGCGCCAGCTCCGCCACTTTATGGCCGTCGGTGCCGTCGATGCGCACCTTGCTGTCGCCCTGCTTGTCTTTGGTCAGGCCGATGGCGGTTTCCCGCTCCGCCCCCTGCAAACGCCCGTGCAGGACAAAGGATTCCTGCTCGTGGCGAATGACGCGACCAATCTGCAAACTGCGAAACGCCCGACCGTGGCCGAGCGTATAGATGGCCTCAAGCACGCTGGTTTTGCCGCTGCCGTTTGCGCCAACCAGGAAGTTAAAGCCAGGGGATAAAGCGAGATCCGCGCTTTCGATATTGCGAAAGTCGCGGATCAACAGACGGGTGAGCGACATTACAGTCTCATTGGCATGACAACATAAGCAGCCGACTGTGATGCGGCATCTTCAATCTGTACGCTTGAAACGGAGTCGGTCAGCAGAATGCGCACGTTCTCGCACTTCAGCGCATTCAGCACATCCAGCACGTAGCTGACGTTAAAGCCGATTTCCATCTCGGTTCCGGCGTAGGTGACGTCCAGAATTTCTTCTGCCTCTTCCTGCTCCGGGTTGTTAGCGGTGATTTTGATCTGGTTTTCACTCACGTACAGGCGCACGCCGCGGAATTTCTCGTTTGAGAGAATGGCCGCACGGGCAAAGGCCTGCTTGAGGCTGTCGCAGCCTGCTTCCAGCGTTTTGTCCGGATTCTTCGGCAATACGCGGCGATAATCAGGGAAACGACCGTCAACCAGCTTCGAAGTGAAGACAAAATCGCCCACGTGTGCGCGGATATTGTTGCTGCCGATCTGCACGCGCAGCGGCGTGTCGCCGCCGTCGAGCATACGCATCAGCTCAATCACCCCTTTACGCGGCACGATCACCGAATGGTTTGGCAGCGCGTCGCCAATCGGCATAGAACAGACCGCCAGACGGTGGCCGTCGGTGGCTACGGTACGCAGCTCTTCACCTTCGGTTTCGAACAGCATGCCGTTTAAGTAGTAACGGACGTCCTGATGCGCCATGGAGAACTGCGTGGCTTCAATCAGACGCTTCATCGTCGCCTGCGGCAGGGTGAATTCAACTTCGCTCTGCCAGTCGTCCAGGTTCGGGAAGTCCGCAGCAGGCAGCGTGGAGAGCGAGAAACGGCTGCGGCCAGAGCGCACCAGCATACGGTCGCCTTCCAGCTGCACGGCGATTTCAGCGCCTTCCGGCAGCCCGCGGCAGATATCAAAGAATTTACGTGCCGGAACCGTGGTCGCGCCCGCGTCGTGCGGCTGCGTCAGCGTAACGCGCGCGATCATTTCCATTTCCAGATCTGTACCGGTCAGCGACAGCGTACCGTCCGCGACCTGAAGCAGCAGGTTTCCGAGAATAGGCAGCGTTGGGCGGCCACCTAATGGGCCACTCACCTGTTGCAGCGGTTTTAATAAATGTTCACGTTCAACGGTAAATTTCATAGCGTCACGATGATAATGTTCTGATTAGATTGGAAAAATCTTCTTTTATGTCGTGGCTTTCTTCGCGTAACTGCTCAATCTTGCGACAAGCGTGCAGCACGGTCGTATGGTCACGGCCACCAAACGCATCCCCGATTTCCGGCAGACTGTGGTTGGTTAACTCCTTAGCCAGCGCCATCGCCATCTGACGCGGACGCGCCACCGAGCGGGAACGACGTTTAGACAGTAAATCTGCCACTTTGATCTTGTAGTACTCAGCCACCGTCTTTTGAATATTGTCGATAGTGACCAGTTTTTCCTGCAATGCCAGCAAATCTCGCAGCGCTTCACGCACAAAATCGATGGTGATCGCACGACCGGTGAAGTTGGCATTGGCGATAACGCGGTTCAGCGCCCCTTCCAGCTCACGCACGTTGGAGCGCAGACGCTTGGCAATGAAGAACGCCACTTCGCCCGGCAGGCGAATGTCGTTTTCATCGGCTTTCTTCATCAGGATCGCGACGCGGGTTTCCAGCTCCGGTGGCTCGATCGCCACCGTCAGGCCCCAGCCGAAGCGGGATTTCAGACGATCTTCAACGCCGTTGATCTCTTTTGGGTAACGATCCGAGGTCAAAATGATCTGCTGATTGCCTTCCAGCAGGGCATTAAAGGTGTGGAAAAACTCTTCCTGCGATCGTTCTTTATTGGCAAAGAACTGGATGTCATCGATGAGCAGCGCGTCAACAGAACGATAGTAGCGTTTAAACTCTTCGATCGCATTGTTTTGCAGGGCTTTTACCATGTCCTGAACGAAGCGTTCGGAGTGCATATACACCACTTTGGCATTGGGCTTGCGCGCCATAATGCCGTTACCCACCGCATGCAGCAAGTGCGTTTTACCCAGACCCGTACCGCCATAAAGGAACAGCGGGTTGTAGGCCCCACCAGGGTTATCAGCAACCTGACGAGCCGCCGCGCGCGCCAGCTGGTTCGACTTACCTTCAACGAAGTTATCGAACGTGTGTTTCACGTTAACGTTAGAGCGGTAGGTTGGCTCAGCCGGTGCGGGGACATTATCCCAGCCCTGACGAGCGGGTGCGACGCGAGGGGCCGGAGCAGGCGCGGCCTGAGCAGGTGCTGCTACGTTCACGGTTTCACGAACGGTTTGGGTAACCGGCTTTGTACCCACTTCAAAGCGCAGCTGCGGGGCATCAGACCCGCAGAAATCGTTCAGCAGTCCATTGATGTTATTAAGGTACTTGTCCCTTACCCAATCGAGCACAAAACGGTTTGGCGCATACAAAGCCAGCGTGTTATCGCTCAGTTCCGCCTGCAACGGGCGGATCCACATACTGAATTCTGTGGCTGGTAACTCATCCTGCAATCGGGCAAGACACTGCTGCCAAAGCGAAAGTGACACGGCGGACTCCACTCGAACAATAAAAGAAAACTATTGAATATTCATGATTGTTGGCGCACATCGACATGACCCTGTGTAAAGGGGGACGTGCGAATTGCTATCTGCAATTTATCCTGACCAGGATCCTGGGATCCCGATCGGGACCGCGGATCATAGCCTAAACTGAGCCAGAGATCTTCTGTTTCTCACAGATTCTTCCCGATTTATCCACAGGAAGATCCGGAACCGGATAAGTGTAAACGATCCTGGCGCCAGTGCCCCACGATTTAGTCCGCATATTGGAAAAATTAATGAGCACAGACAATTTATTGCTTAAATGATCTAACGAAGATCCGGGACGATCCTTGCGCTTTGTTGGCGAGGCCGTATAATCCTCGACCCGGCGCGTGATGCTCATCTTCCTGCGTCGTCCGTTGCTCATTTTCCACGCGAAAACGTGCGGAAATACGCGGGAAATAAGGAAAGAGAATTGACTCCGGAGTGTACAATTATTACAATCCGGCCTCTTTAATCACCCACGCTGAGGCGTTAGTCGTTCGAAACTCGTTCGGGTATACGCAAAAGTCAGTGAATTTATTCAAGTTTAGGTAGAAATCGCCATGAAACGCACTTTTCAACCGTCTGTACTGAAGCGCAACCGTTCTCACGGCTTCCGTGCTCGTATGGCTACTAAAAATGGTCGTCAGGTTCTGGCACGTCGTCGTGCTAAAGGCCGCGCTCGTCTGACCGTTTCCAAGTAATAAAGCTAACCCCTGAGTGGTTAAGCTAGCATTTCCCAGGGAGTTACGTTTGTTAACTCCCGCTCATTTCACTTTCGTCTTCCAGCAGCCACTACGGGCTGGCACGCCGCAAATCACCATCCTCGGCCGCCAAAATTCGCTGGGGCATCCCCGCATCGGTCTCACAGTCGCCAAGAAAAATGTTAAGCGTGCGCATGAACGCAATCGGATTAAACGTCTGACGCGTGAAAGCTTCCGTTTACGTCAGCACGAACTGCCTTCAATGGATTTCGTGGTGGTGGCGAAGAAAGGGGTTGCCGACCTCGATAACCGTGCTCTCTCGGAAGCGTTGGAAAAATTATGGCGCCGCCACTGTCGCCTGGCTCACGGGTCCTGATAGCCCTCATTCGGGTCTATCAACGCCTGATTAGTCCGCTACTCGGGCCGCACTGCCGTTTCACACCAACATGCTCAAGCTACGGAATTGAGGCATTGCGCAGGTTTGGAGTGATAAAAGGCAGTTGGTTGACGGTGAAACGCGTATTAAAATGCCACCCTTTACACCCCGGTGGAGACGACCCCGTCCCTCCAGGACCCTTTGATACCAGAGAACACTAACGATGGATTCGCAACGCAATCTTCTTATCATCGCTTTGTTGTTCGTGTCTTTCATGATCTGGCAGGCATGGGAGCAGGATAAAAATCCTCAACCCCAGCAGCAGACCACGCAGACTACGACCACCGCAGCGGGTAGCGCCGCCGACCAGGGCGTACCGGCCAGTGGCCAGGGGAAACAGATTACGGTTAAGACCGATGTGCTTGAGCTGACAATCAACACCCGTGGTGGTGATGTTGAGCAGGCGCTGCTGTTGACCTACCCGAAAGAGCTGAAGTCTAACGAACCGTTCCAGTTACTGGAAACCACGCCTGAGTTTATCTACCAGGCGCAGAGCGGCCTGACCGGTCGTGATGGCCCGGATAACCCGGCTAACGGTGCGCGTCCACTGTATACCGTCGAGAGCGACACCTTTGTGCTGGCTGATGGTCAGAACGAACTCGCGATCCCGATGACGTATACCGACGCCGCAGGCAACACCTTCACTAAAACCTTCACCCTGAAGCGCGGTGAATATGCGGTGAACGTGGGCTACAGCGTACAGAACGCCAGTGCGAAACCGCTGGAACTGTCTACCTTTGGCCAGCTGAAGCAGTCCATCAATCTGCCGTCTCACCGTGACACCGGAAGCAGCAACTTTGCGCTGCATACCTTCCGTGGCGCGGCGTACTCCACGCCAGACGCGAAGTATGAGAAATACAAATTCGACACCATTGCCGATAACGAAAACCTGAACGTTAGTTCCAAAGGCGGTTGGGTTGCGATGCTGCAACAGTATTTCGCTACGGCCTGGATCCCAAACAACGACGGTACGAATAACTTCTATACCGCGAACCTGGGCAACGGTCTTGCAGCCATCGGCTACAAATCTCAGCCGGTTCTGGTTCAGCCGGGTCAAACCGGTAAGATGGCAAGCACCCTGTGGGTCGGCCCGGAAATTCAGGACAAAATGGCCGCTGTTGCGCCGCACCTGGATCTGACCGTTGATTACGGTTGGTTGTGGTTCATCTCTCAGCCGCTGTTTAAGCTGCTGAAGTTCATCCACAGCTTCCTGGGTAACTGGGGCTTCTCCATCATCGTTATTACCTTCATCGTTCGTGGCATCATGTACCCGCTGACTAAAGCGCAGTACACCTCCATGGCGAAGATGCGTATGCTGCAGCCGAAGATTCAGGCTATGCGTGAGCGTCTGGGGGATGACAAACAGCGTCAGAGCCAGGAAATGATGGCCCTGTACAAAGCAGAGAAAGTAAACCCACTGGGTGGTTGCTTCCCGCTGCTGATTCAGATGCCAATCTTCCTTGCGCTGTACTACATGCTGATGGGTTCCGTTGAGCTGCGGCACGCGCCGTTCGCACTGTGGATCCATGACCTGTCCGCACAGGACCCGTACTACATCCTGCCGATCCTGATGGGCGTGACGATGTTCTTCATCCAGAAGATGTCGCCGACCACCGTGACCGACCCGATGCAGCAGAAGATCATGACCTTTATGCCGGTCATCTTCACCGTGTTCTTCCTGTGGTTCCCGTCAGGTCTGGTGCTGTACTATATCGTCAGCAACCTGGTGACCATCATCCAGCAGCAGCTGATTTACCGTGGTCTGGAAAAACGTGGCCTGCATAGCCGCGAAAAGAAAAAGTCCTGATTCGGTAAGTTAACGCTAAAATAAGGGCGGTCGATTGACCGCCTTTTTTATTTGTATTGAACGAGACCAACCATGAGCCATAACGACACTATCGTCGCCCAGGCAACCCCACCGGGACGCGGTGGTGTAGGCATTCTGCGTATCTCCGGCCTGAAGGCGCGCGAGGTGGCCGAAGCGGTGCTGGGTAAACTGCCAAAGCCGCGCTACGCTGATTACCTGCCGTTTAAAGATACCGACGGCACGCCGCTGGACCAGGGCATTGCGCTGTGGTTCCCCGGCCCGAACTCTTTCACCGGCGAAGACGTGCTGGAGCTGCAGGGCCACGGCGGCCCGGTTATCCTCGACCTGCTGTTAAAACGTATCCTGACCCTGCCTGGCCTGCGCATTGCGAAGCCGGGCGAGTTCTCCGAGCGTGCCTTCCTCAACGACAAGCTCGACCTGGCGCAGGCAGAAGCGATTGCAGACCTGATCGACGCCAGTTCTGAACAGGCGGCCCGCTCCGCCCTGAACTCGCTGCAGGGGGCATTCTCCGCCCGCGTAAATCACCTTGTGGAAGCACTTACTCACCTCAGGATCTACGTGGAAGCGGCTATCGACTTCCCGGATGAGGAGATCGACTTCCTCTCTGACGGTAAAATCGAAGCGCAGCTCAACCAGGTGATGGCCGATCTCGACGCCGTTCGCGCCGAAGCGCGCCAGGGCAGCCTGCTGCGCGAAGGGATGAAGGTGGTGATTGCCGGACGCCCTAACGCCGGGAAATCAAGCCTGCTGAACGCCCTGGCGGGCCGTGAAGCGGCAATCGTAACCGACATTGCCGGCACCACTCGCGACGTGCTGCGCGAGCACATCCACATCGACGGCATGCCGCTGCACATCATCGACACCGCCGGCCTGCGCGATGCCAGCGACGAGGTTGAGCGCATCGGTATCGAACGTGCCTGGCAGGAGATCGAGCAGGCCGACCGCGTGCTGTTTATGGTGGACGGCACCACGACCGACGCCGTTGACCCGGCTGAGATCTGGCCAGACTTTATCGCCCGTCTGCCGGCTAAACTGCCCATCACCGTGGTGCGTAACAAAGCGGACGTCACCGGCGAAACGCTGGGCATCAGCGATGTGAATGGTCACTCACTGATTCGCCTGTCGGCGCGTACCGGTGAAGGCGTTGACGACCTGCGTAACCATCTCAAGCAGAGCATGGGCTTTGATACCAGCATGGAAGGCGGCTTCCTGGCGCGTCGTCGTCACCTGCAGGCGCTGGAAGAGGCGGCAAACCACCTTGTTCAGGGTAAAGCGCAGCTGATCGGCGCGTGGGCGGGTGAACTGCTGGCGGAAGAGCTGCGTCTGGCGCAGCAGAATCTGAGCGAGATCACCGGGGAGTTTACGTCGGACGATCTGCTGGGACGGATTTTCTCGAGCTTCTGTATCGGTAAGTAAGGCCCGATCGCTGATGGTGATTTCCTCCAGGGAAATCACCATTGTCCAAATGGCAACTCGCCTAATCCCTTTTCACCCCCTATCCTGCATGCCTGCATCTATGGGGGGTTTATGGCGCGTTTTCTGTTTTGTAGTTTCGCTTTAGTTCTGCTTTATCCGTCCGGCATTGATATGTATCTGGTGGGATTGCCGCACATCGCCCGCGATCTGGGCGCCAGCGAAGCGCAGCTGCACATCGCGTTTTCGGCCTACCTCGCGGGGATGGCGTCGTCTATGGTCTTTGCCGGGAAGATCGCGGATAAGGCAGGCCGTCAACCCGTCGCGATAAGCGGCGCCATCATTTTTGCCCTGGCCTCTCTTCTCTGCTCACAGGCGCAAAGCAGCACCTTGTTCCTGGCCGGACGGTTTATCCAGGGCATTGGCGCCGGTGGCTGCTACGTCGTCGCGTTTGCCATTTTGCGCGATACCTTAAGCGCCCAGCGTCGCGCTAAGGTGCTTTCGATGCTGAACGGTATTACCTGCATTATCCCGGTGCTGGCCCCGGTCGTGGGATATCTGATCATGCTGAAATTCCCGTGGCAGAGCCTGTTCTGGACCATGGCGGCGATGGGCGCGCTGGTGTTTATCCTGTCTATCGCCGTGCTGAAAGAGACCCACCCGGGCTCGCAGAATACCGGTCATACCGCAACCATTCACCCAGCCGAGAAGCTGCTTAACCGCTTTTTCCTCAGTCGTCTGACCGTGACCACGTTAAGCGTGGCGGTGATCCTGACCTATGTAAACGTTTCCCCGGTTTTACTGATGGAAACCATGGGCTTCGATCGGGGTGAGTATTCAACGGTGATGGCATTAACCGCCATGGTCAGTATGGCGGTCTCGTTCTCTACCCCGTTTGCGCTAAATGTTTTTAGCCAGCGTGCGTTGATGCTGACCTCACAGGTTTTATTCCTCACGGCTGGCGCGATCCTGGCAACCACCAGCTCGCATGCGGTGATGCTGGCGGGTATTACCCTTATTTGTGCCGGGTTCTCGGTTGGCTTTGGCGTGGCGATGAGCCAGGCGCTTGGCCCCTTCTCGCTGCGGGCAGGCGTGGCAAGCTCGGTGCTGGGAATTGCGCAGGTCTGCGGCTCGTCGCTGTGGATTTGGCTGGCGGCGGTCATCGGGCTTAACGCGCTGAATATGCTGATCGGGGTTCTGATTGGCTGTAGCATACTGTGCATCACCTTACTTATGGTCATCCAGCCCGCGGCGCATTATGAAGAAGCCCATCAGCAGTCTCGATCTTAACCTGTTGCTGTGCCTGCAGCTTTTGCTGCAGGAGCGCAGCGTCACCAAAGCGGCGAAGCGGATGAACGTGACGCCGTCTGCGGTGAGTAAATCGCTGGCCAAGCTGCGTGACTGGTTTGACGACCCGCTGTTTGTCAAAACGCCGTTGGGGCTGCTGCCGACCCCGCTGACGGTAAGCCTCGAGCAGGATTTGGCTGACTGGATGCAAATCGGCAACCAGATCCTCGATAAATTCCACCATGATTCCCCGGGCGGGCTAACGTTCGTGCTGGCCGCCGAAACGCCGTTGATGCTGATCCGCTTTAACGCCCTGCTGGAGCAGGTGAACCAGCGCTATCCGCAGGCTACGGTGAAGATGCGTCACTGGGATTATGACTCGCTGGACGCCATTACGCGTGGAGAGGTGGATCTGGGATTCACCGGACGCGAAACGCACCCGCGATCGCGTGAATTGCTGAAGCTAATGCCGTGGTTCATCGACTATGAGATCCTGTTCAGCGACCGTCCGTGCGTGTATCTGCGTGAGGATCACCCCGCGCTACAGGACGAATGGAATCTTGAGACCTTCCTGCGCTACCCGCACATCAGCATCTTCTGGGAACGCAGCGACACCTGGGCACTGGACGAAGTGCTAAAGGAGATGGGTCGGGAGAGAAACATTGCCATGAGCGTGCCGGGCTTTGAGCAGTCGATGTTTATGGCAGCGCAGCCCGGTCACAACTATATCGCCACGGCTCCGCACTACTGCCATCACTACAATCAACTCCACCAGCGGAAGCTGATCGCGCTGCCCATTCCCATTGACGAAGCGCAGGCTGAAAAGCTTACCGTTCCCTTCACGCTGATCTGGCATAAACGGAACAGCCATAATCCGAAAATCCTCTGGCTGCGGGAAACCATCAAGGCGCTGTACGGTGCCAGCGATCCAATTTTTGCCTAAGAAAATGTAAAGTTCGGTCCTGAGGCTTCTCTTACTCCCATTTACTGATTAAAACAGGAGTCAAGTTAAGCGATAATCATGTAACCGTTTAACCGATTACGACCATTATCAAGGAGCGAAAAATGGCTACGCACTTTGCAAGAGGGATACTTACGGAAGGACGTCTCGTATCGGCAAGAATTTCTTCAGCCTGTCACAGTGAAGCTCTCACTCTCCCGGAACACCGCAGAACGCGGTTTTTAGCGTCCAGAGCGCTTCTCGCAGAACTGCTGTTTATGCTGTACGGCACCAGCGAGCTGCCGGACATCATTACCCAACCCGAAGGCCGCCCGGTCTTTGCCGACCCGGATCTCCCTCGTTTTTCGATTGCCTACGCGGGCAATATCATTGGCGTCGCGCTGACCACCGAAGGGGATTGTGGGCTGGATATGGAACTTCAGCGCGCGACGCGCAGCTTCCATGGCGGTAATGCGCATGAAGACTATCCGCTCTCCAGCAATGAGAAGCTGTGGGTACGCAACCAGAACGATCCTGTCGAAGCCCGAGCCCAGCTCATTACCCTGCGCCAGAGCATTCGCAAGCTCTGTGGATGCGCCTCAGACGACGCCAGCATGCTGCAACTGCTTCCAGGCTCCGGACGTCTGCGCGCCACTCAGGCCACGCTGGTAGAGGCGCTCAGCGACGCAGAGGATGTGCTCATTTGGTCCATTGCGGTTACCCCCGCCATCGAACGCATGAAAATCTGGGAATTTGACAGCCAACAGGGATGGCGTAGCCTTCCTGATGTGCCCGAGCGCGCCAACGAGCCCGCCGCACGCCTGATGCGTTTAACCAGTTTACCGGCAGAAAAAGCATTCACCCTTAGCTGATCCGATCAGGGTCATCATGATGAAACAGGAGTAATCATGTCTGATACGTTGAAAGTAGTTACGTTACTGGGAAGCCTGCGCAAAGGTTCATTTAACGGGATGGTTGCCCGCACGCTGCCACAGCTGGCACCGGCAGGAATGGAAATTAGCGCCCTGCCGTCTATTGGCGATATTCCGCTGTATGACGCTGACGTACAGCAGGAAGAGGGTTTTCCGCAGAGCGTTGAGGCGCTGGCAGAGCAGATCCGCCAGGCTGACGGCGTGGTCATCGTCACGCCGGAGTATAACTATTCGGTTCCGGGTGGTCTGAAGAATGCCATCGACTGGCTGTCCCGTTTACCTGAGCAGCCGCTGGCAGGTAAGCCGGTGCTGATCCAGACCAGCTCAATGGGCGCGATTGGCGGCGCGCGCTGCCAGTATCATCTGCGCCAGATCCTGGTATTCCTGGATGCGATGGTCATGAACAAGCCGGAATTTATGGGTGGTGTGATTCAGAACAAGGTCGACCCGCAAACGGGTGAAGTGGTGGATCAGAGCACGCGCGATCATCTGTCTGGCCAGCTGACGGCGTTTGGGGATTATATTAAGCGGGTGAAGGCGTAAGCTTATTGCGGCCTGATGCCCTCACCCCAGCCCTCTCCCACGGGAGAGGGTGCAAACACTAAAGCCCTTTTCTTCGAAAAGGGCTTGCTGTTTATTTGGCATCAATAAACACAATCTTCAGCACAAACAGCAGCGCCACAACGATGACGCACGGGCTGAGGTCGCGGAAGCGGCCGGTACCGATCTTCATTACGCAGTAAGAGATAAAGCCCAGCGCGATACCTTCGGTAATCGAGAAGCTGAACGGCATCATCACGGCGGTAATAAACGCCGGCACCGCTTCGGTTAAATCATCCCACTTCACGCGAGACAGGCTGGAGGTCATCAGCACCCCCACATAGATCAGCGCGCCGGCTGCCGCATACGGTGGAACCATACCCGCCAGCGGAGAGAGGAAGATCACCAGCAGGAACAGAATACCCACGACCACCGCCGTCAGGCCGGTACGGCCTCCCACGGACACGCCGGAAGACGATTCAATGTACGCGGTAACGGACGAGGTTCCGATAAAAGCACCGGTCACAGAGGAGACGCTGTCCACAAACAGCGCCTGCTTCATGCGCGGGAATTTGCCTTTTTCATCCGCCAGGCCCGCTTTGTCGGTCACGCCAATCAGCGTGCCGGAGGAGTCAAACAGGTTGACCAGCATGAAGGAGAAAATCACGCCCGCCAGGCCCAGGTTCAGGGAACCCGCCAGATCGACATGACCAATCACGGTAGAGACGCTCGGTGGCGCGGAGACAATACCGTTATAGTGAACGTCGCCCAGCATCCAGCCCAGCAGGGTGGTGACCACGATGGAGACCAGCACCGCCGCGTGAATATTGCGGGAAGCCAGGATCGCGATGATAAAGAAGCCCAGCACGCCCAGCAGCACGTTATGAGAGGTCAGGTGACCGATGCTCACCAGCGTATCCGGGTTCGCCACGATAACGCCGGCGTTTTTCAGCCCCATCATCCCGATGAACAGACCGATACCGCTGGTGATGCCCACGCGCAGACTCACGGGAATGTTTGCAATCATCCAGTAACGCACGCGGAAAATGGTCAGCAGCAGCAGGCCAACCGCGCCCCAGAAGATGGCGCCCATGCCAACCTGCCACGGCAGCCCCATCGCCTGAACAACCACGAATGCGAAGAACGCATTCAGGCCCATCGCCGGTGCCAGCGCAACCGGCAGGTTAGCGAACACACCCATCAGAATGCTGCCAAGGGCCGCAATCAGGCAGGTGGTTACAAAGACGGCGCTGGTATCCATGCCAGCAACGCCCAGAATTTGAGGGTTCACAAAAACGATATAGACCATCGTCAGGAAGGTGGTGAAACCAGCGATCACTTCGGTGCGTGCCGTTGTGCCGTGCTCGCGCAGTTTAAAAACGCGCTCAAGCAGACCCTGACCAGACGTCTGGGTAGTGTGTTGTTGACTCATCATCAATTCCGAACAAGGAGGGAAAATTCGTCGCTATCCTATACCAAAATGCGACAATAGTGGCGGTTACGTGATACTTTTTTCATTGATTTTGCTTATACGGCAACGATTGCGTCCCGGCGAACTGCCGTACGTAAACGTTAAACTTGTTAAAAGGGAAAGGCATGTCCGGAATTGAAGCGGTATTTTTCGACTGCGACGGTACGCTGGTCGACAGTGAGGTCATTTGTTCCCGCGCGTATGTCACTATGTTCAAGGAATTTGGCATTACGCTGGAGCTCGAAGAGGTGTTTAAACGCTTTAAGGGCGTGAAGCTCTACGAGATCATCGACATCATTAACCGGGAACACGGTGTGGATCTGGCGAAAGCCGATCTGGAACCGGTGTACCGCGCCGAGGTCGCACGCCTGTTTGATTCGGAGCTGGAGGTCATTCCGGGCGCAAACGCGCTGCTGGATGCGATGACGGTGCCTGTCTGCGTCGTCTCTAACGGCCCGGTCAGCAAAATGCAGCATTCGCTGGGCAAGCTTGAGATGTTGCACCATTTCCCGGAAAAACTGTTCAGCGGCTACGATATCCAGCGCTGGAAGCCAGACCCGGCGCTGATGTTTCATGCGGCAAAAGCAATGAACGTCAACGTAGAGAACTGCATTCTGGTGGATGACTCGTCTGCGGGCGCGCAGTCAGGGATTGATGCGGGGATGGAGGTGTTTTACTTCTGCGCCGACCCGCACAACAAGCCGATCGATCATCCGAACGTGACGACCTTTACCGATCTGGCGCAGTTGCCAGCGCTGTGGAAGGCACGCGGGTGGAATATTACTCGCTGAGTTTTCCCCCTCATCCCGACCCTCTCCCCAGGGGAGAGGGAGAAAACCGAATTGTCCTCTCTCCCTGTGGGAGAGGGTTAGGGTGAGGGTAAAATCACTCTTTCGGATCTTTACCCGCCAGCAGTTTGTCCAGCTCGTCGCCGCCCACGTGACGGAAGTCCTGACCTTTCACGAAGTAGAAGATGTATTCGCAAATATTCTGGCAGCGGTCGCCGATACGCTCAATAGAGCGCGCGCAGAACAGGGCGGTCAGTACGCTTGGGATCGTACGGGAATCTTCCATCATGTAGGTCATCAGCTGACGCACGATGCCTTCATACTCCTGGTCGACCTTCTTGTCTTCACGGTAGATACGCACCGCTTCGTCCAGATCCATACGCGCAAAGGCATCCAGCACGTCGTGCAGCATCTGCACGGTGTGGCGGCCCAGCGACTCCAGGCTCACCAGCAGGGGCTGGTGCTGCTGAGAGAATTTCTCCAGCGCGGTGCGGCAGATTTTATCCGCAACGTCACCAATACGCTCCAGCTCGGCGATGGTCTTGATGATTGCCATCACCAGACGCAGATCGCTCGCCGTCGGCTGGCGTTTCGCGATAATGCGCACGCAGGCCTCGTCGATAGCGACTTCCATCATGTTGACGTTTTTGTCGCCTTCAATGACGCGCTTCGCCAGCTCGCTGTCCTGATTGTGCATTGCAGTAATCGCATCAGAAAGCTGCTGCTCGACCATGCCGCCCATGGTCATTACCTGGGTGCGAATGCTTTCCAGCTCTGCGTTGAACTGGCCGGAAATGTGTTTATTAAGATTGAGGTTGTCCATGGTTTCTCCACATGCACTAAGGCAAATCAACCGTAGCGGCCAGTAATATAATCTTCGGTTTGTTTCTTCGCGGGCCTGGTGAACAGCGCGTCCGTATCGCTGAACTCAATCAACTCGCCCAGGTACATAAACGCCGTGTGATCGGAACAACGTGCAGCCTGCTGCATGTTATGGGTCACGATAACCACGGTGTAATCCTGCTTCAGCTCGGTGATCAGCTCTTCAATACGGCCGGTTGAGATCGGGTCCAGCGCTGAACACGGCTCATCCAGCAGCAACACTTCCGGGCGAATAGCAATACCGCGCGCAATGCACAGACGCTGCTGCTGACCGCCGGAGAGAGAGTAACCGCTCTGGTGCAACTTATCTTTGGTTTCGTTCCATAATGCGGCCTTGGTCAAAGCCCACTGCACGCGCTCGTCCATATCGGCACGGGAGAGTTTTTCAAACAGACGCACGCCAAACGCGATGTTGTCGTAAATTGACATCGGGAAAGGCGTTGGTTTCTGGAACACCATCCCCACTTTGGCGCGCAGCAGGGCGATATCCTGAGCCTGGGTCAGAATGTTTTCACCGTCCAGGATGATTTCACCTTCAGCGCGCTGCTCCGGATAGAGCGAATACATTTTGTTAAAGGTACGTAGCAGCGTGGATTTTCCGCAGCCGGACGGACCGATAAATGCCGTGACCTGGTTCTTCGCGATATCCAGGTTGATGTTCTTCAGGGCATGGAATTTGCCGTAGTAGAAGTTCAAATCACGAACCTGAATCTTACCCGGGGCAGTATCAACCATACTCATTGACTCATTTCCTCATTCGGCGCCGCGAGCTGCCGCGCCGTAAAAAATTAACCGTGTTTCTTCTTCGCGAAAATGACGCGCGCCAGAATGTTCAGCAACAGTACGCAAAGGGTAATGATCAGCACCCCGGCCCAGGCCAGCTGCTGCCATTCCGCGAATGGGCTCATCGCAAATTTAAAGATCGTCACCGGCAGGTTGGCGATCGGCTGCATCATGTCCGTGCTCCAGAACTGGTTGGAGAGAGACGTAAACAGCAGCGGCGCCGTTTCACCCGCAATACGCGCTACCGCCAGCAGGATACCGGTCATGATCCCGGAGACGGACGCCTTCAGCGTAATCGCAGAGATCATCTTCCATTTCGGCGTACCCAGCGCATAAGCCGCTTCTCGCAGGCTGTCCGGCACCAGTTTCAGCATGTTCTCGGTGGTACGAATAACAATCGGCACCTGCAGCAGCGCCAGGGCAATCACACCCGCCCAGCCCGAGAAGTGTTCCATCTGCGCCACCACCACGGTGTAAACAAACAGACCCACGACGATAGAAGGTGCAGACAGCAGAATGTCGTTGATGAAGCGAATGACTTCGGCCAGCCAGGATTTACGACCGTATTCTGCCAGGTAGATGCCCGCCATAATGCCCAGCGGCGTGCCGAAGACCGTCGCCCAGAGGATCAGCAAGCCGCTGCCCGCCAGGGCATTCGCCAGGCCACCACCCGCCGTGTTCGGCGGCGGCGTCATTTCGGTGAACAGCGACAGTGACATCCCGTCAATCCCGCGAACGACCGTCGAGAAGAGGATCCAGACCAGCCAGAACAGGCCGAATGCCATCGTCGCCATAGAGAGCGACAGGGCAATACGGTTTTTCATGCGGCGTCTGGCCTGCATTTTGCGGCGAGATTCCGCCAGTTCAGCGGTTGCTTGCATTTCGAGAGTTGCCATTAGCGTGCTCCCTCATTTTTAGCGAGGCGCATAATCATCAGCTTGGAAATCGCCAGAACAATGAAGGTGATAACGAACAGAATCAGACCCAGCTCCATCAGCGCCGCCACGTGCAGCCCCGATTCCGCTTCCGCAAATTCATTCGCCAGCGCCGAGGTAATACTGTTACCCGGCATGTAGAGCGACGCGCTGTCGAGCTGGTAGGTGTTACCGATGATAAAGGTGACCGCCATGGTTTCACCCAGCGCACGACCTAAACCCAGCATCACGCCCCCGATCACCCCGTTTTTGGTGAACGGAAGGACAATGCGCCAGATAACTTCCCAGGTGGTGCAGCCGATGCCGTAGGCCGACTCTTTCATCATCACCGGCGTTTGTTCGAAGACATCGCGCATGACCGCCGCAATGTAAGGAATAATCATGATGGCGAGGATCACACCTGCCGCCAGAATGCCAATACCGAAAGCCGGGCCAGAGAACAGGGCCCCCACAAACGGAATAGCGGAAAGCACGTTACCGACCGGTTCCTGGAAATACGTTGCGAACAGCGGAGCAAAGATGAACAGACCCCACATGCCGTAAACGATACTTGGAATAGCCGCCAGCAGTTCGATGGCAATACCCAGCGGGCGTCGCAGCCAGCCCGGCGCCAGCTCCGTCAGGAACAGGGCAATACCAAAGCTCACCGGAACCGCAATCAGCAGGGCGATGAACGAGGTCACCAGCGTGCCGTAAATCGGCACCAGGGCACCGTAGATGTCGTTCGGCGCGTCCCACTCTTTGGTCCACAGGAAGGAAAAACCGAATTTCTGGATGCTCGGCCATGAGGAGAAAATCAGAGACACGATAATGCCGCCCAGCAGCAATAGCACAATCAGCGCAGCCAGTTTCACCAGCGCGCTGAAAATCATGTCACCTTTTTTACCCGGAGGGTTAAATGCAGGCTTGGTTGCAGCCATAAATTACTCTTCTGTTTGAGACGTTTTTACGAATATGCCCGGTGGCGCTAACGCTTACCGGGCCTACAGCTTAAACCGTAGGGCGGGTAAGCGCAGCGCCACCCGCCATCTTCGTTAAATATATCCTGTTAGTACAGCGCTTTACCGCTGCTGTCTTTCACGTTGGTTTTCCATGCAGCGCGAATCTGCTCAACCACGTTGTCCGGCAGGGTGGCGTAATCCAGAGCGTTAGCCTGTTTGCCGCCGTTTTTGTACGCCCAGTCGAAGAACTTCAGCACTTCGGCGCCCTGCTCAGGTTTCTTCTGCTCTTTGTGAACCAGGATGAAGGTGGTAGAGGTGATTGGCCACGCACCTTCGCCTTTCTGGTTAGTCAGATCCTGCGCGAAGGATTTGCTCCAGTCAGCGCCTTTCGCGGCGTTAGCAAAGTTCTCTTCGGTTGGGCTAACCGGTTTGCCGTCGGCTGAAACCAGTTTGGTGTAGGACAGATTGTTCTGCTTGGCGTACGCATACTCTACGTAACCAATTGAGCCAGGCAGACGCTGTACGAACGCGGCGATACCGTCGTTACCTTTACCGCCCAGACCGGTTGGCCAGTTAACGGTAGAGCCGGAGCCGACTTTAGATTTCCACTCTTCGTTCACTTTTGCCAGGTAGCTGGTGAACACGAAAGAGGTACCGGAACCATCCGCGCGGCGAACCACGGCGATGTTCTGAGAAGGCAGCTTCAGGCCTGGGTTGAGTTTAGCGATCGCTTCGTCATCCCATTTTTTGATTTTGCCCAGGTAGATGTCACCCAGCGTTTTGCCGTCCAGCACCAGCTCACCCGACTTCACGCCCGGCAGGTTGATGGCCAGGACCACGCCACCGATCACGGTAGGGAACTGGAACAGGCCTTCCTGAGCCAGTTTGTCATCAGACAGCGGAGCGTCTGATGCGCCGAAATCAACCGTGTTCGCGGTAATTTGTTTAACGCCACCGGAGGAGCCGATACCCTGATAGTTAACCTTGTTACCGGTTTCTTTCTGGTAGGTATCCGCCCATTTGGCATACACCGGCGCAGGGAAGGTTGCACCAGCGCCAGTCAGGCTTGCTTCTGCAAATACAGAGAACGCGCTCAGAGATAAGGTCGCGGCGACAACAGTTGCGACAGTGGTACGCATAACTTTCATAATGTCTCCTGCAAGATTTTCGTAAATCGTTGTTTAGTGGCTACGATGAGCAAAATAGGACAAACAGGTGACAGATAAATGTACGAATTATGACAGTTTTATGACAACGTAAATTTCACTTAAAAATAAGCAAAAGAAAGCTTATTTTTCATCGCGTTAGACGCTTTTATGACAAGGCGTTTTCAGAAATATTTTCTTTATGTGACACTGAAAAAAGTAGCTGAAGATGACAAATTGTCATTATTAAAAACGAGAAAGGATTGATGAAAAACAAGCCGGGCAGGATAAAAAAGCTCCACCCGAAGGTGGAGCCTGAAGGGATTATTCTACGGTAACCGATTTCGCCAGGTTACGCGGCTGGTCAACGTCGGTACCTTTGATCAGCGCAACGTGATAGGCCAACAGCTGCAGCGGAACGGTGTAGAAGATTGGTGCAATCACCTCTTCCACATGCGGCATCTCGATGATATGCATGTTGTCGTTGCTGACAAAACCGGCATCTTTGTCGGCGAAGACGTACAGAACACCGCCGCGGGCGCGCACTTCTTCGATGTTAGACTTCAGTTTTTCCAGCAGTTCGTTGTTTGGTGCCACAACGATGACCGGCATATCCGCGTCAATCAGCGCCAGCGGGCCGTGCTTCAGCTCGCCAGCCGCATAGGCTTCAGCGTGAATGTAGGAGATCTCTTTCAGCTTCAGCGCGCCTTCCAGCGCAATCGGATACTGATCGCCACGACCCAGGAACAGGGCGTGATGTTTGTCGGAGAAATCTTCCGCCAGCGCTTCAATGCGTTTGTCCTGAGACAGCATCTGCTCAATACGGCTCGGCAGCGCCTGCAGGCCGTGAACGATGTCGTGCTCAACGGACGCATCTTCACCTTTCAGACGCGCCAGCTTCGCCACCAGCATCAGCAGAACGGTCAGCTGAGTGGTAAACGCTTTGGTAGAGGCCACACCGATTTCGGTGCCCGCTTTGGTCATCAGCGCCAGATCGGACTCACGCACCAGCGATGAGCCAGGAACGTTACAGATGGCCAGAGAGCCCAGGTAACCCAGCTCTTTAGAGAGACGCAGCGCGGCCAGCGTATCCGCCGTTTCGCCGGACTGGGAAAGGGTGATCATCAGGCTGTTACGACGCACCGCGGATTTGCGATAGCGGAATTCAGACGCGATTTCCACATCGCACGGCACGCCCGCCAGGGATTCAAACCAGTAGCGAGAAACCATGCCGGAGTTGTAGGAGGTGCCGCAGGCCACGATCTGAATATGCTCGACCTTGCCGAGCAGTTCGTTCGCGTTTGCGCCCAGCTCGCTCAGATCCACTTCACCGTGGCTGATGCGCCCGGTCAGCGTGTTTTTGATGGCGTTTGGCTGCTCGTAAATCTCTTTCTGCATGTAGTGACGGTAAGCGCCTTTGTCGCCCGCGTCGTACTGCAGGTTAGATTCGATCTCCTGGCGTTTTACCTGCTCGCCTTTGGTATCGAATACGGTCACGCTGCGACGGGTCACTTCCGCGATATCCCCCTCTTCCAGGAAGATAAAGCGACGGGTAACCGGCAGGAGCGCCAGCTGGTCAGAAGCGATGAAGTTTTCGCCCATGCCCAGACCGATAACCATCGGGCTACCGGAACGCGCTGCCAGCAATGTGGACGGATCGCGGGAATCCATGATCACCGTACCGTACGCACCGCGCAGCTGAGGGATAGCACGCAGCACCGCATCACGCAGCGTGCCGCCCTGCTCCAGCTCCCAGTGCACCAGGTGAGCAATCACTTCGGTGTCAGTTTCAGAGACGAAGGTGTAGCCGCGCGCTTTCAGTTCTTCGCGCAGCGGTTCGTGGTTTTCGATAATGCCGTTGTGCACGACCACGATGTGTTCAGACACATGCGGGTGCGCGTTACCTTCAGACGGTTCTCCGTGCGTCGCCCAGCGGGTGTGCGCAATACCGGTACCACCGTGCAGCGGATGTTCTTCCGCGGCCTGGGCCAGCATCTGCACTTTACCGAGACGACGCAGACGGGTCATATGACCTTCTGCATCGACGACAGCCAGACCGGCTGAGTCGTAACCACGGTATTCCAGACGACGTAAACCTTCGAGAAGGATTTCAGCAATATCACGCTGCGCAACTGCGCCAACAATTCCACACATAATTTTAGATTCCGAATTTAGGCATTATGCCTGCGTTGTCGCTGACCTGTATTTGCCCTTTCCGGGCGCCCCGAGCCTTGTAGAGAGTGGGGTTATTTTTATGGGTACTGCTTATGGGGGGAGGATTATATTATCCCCTCACCCCGGCCCTCTCCCCAAAGGGGCGAGGGAGAAAAACACCGCACCGAACGATCCCCTCTTCCCTATGGGGAGAGGGTTAGGGTGAGGGGTAAATCCGTTACTTCTTCTTCACCGGGCGTTTCCAGCCCTGCTTGCTGACCTGCGGAACGCGGCTTAACACCAGCTCGTTCTCGGCCACATCGCGCGTAACGGTTGTTCCCGCGGCAATGGTCACCCCGTTACCCACGGTAACAGGCGCCACCAGCTGCGTATCGGAGCCAACAAACACGTCGTCACCGATGATGGTTTTAAACTTATTCGCGCCGTCATAGTTACAGGTAATAGTCCCTGCACCAATATTCACGTTATTGCCAATTTCCGCGTCGCCCAGATAGGTCAGATGACCGGCTTTCGAGCCTTTACCCAGACGCGCTTTTTTCATTTCCACGAAGTTACCCACGTGAGCGCCTTCCAGCAGCTCAGCGCCCGGGCGCAGACGCGCAAACGGGCCGATGGTGCATGCCGCGTCCAGACGGGCATCTTCCACCACGCTGTACGGGCTAATTTCGCAGTCGTCACCGATGACGCTGTTTTTAATCACGCAGCCGGCGCCAATTTTGACGCGATTGCCCAGCGTGACGTGACCTTCGAGGATAACGTTCGTATCAATTTCAACGTCACGCCCGTGAGATAACGAACCACGCAGATCGAAACGCGCCGGATCGCGCAGCATCACGCCCGCCAGCAGCAGTTTTTCGGCCTGCTCGGACTGATAAATACGCTCAAGACGGGAAAGCTGCAGGCGGTTGTTCACGCCGTCCGTTTCGCTGATGCGCGCCGGATGAACGGCGGCAATTTCACGCCCTTCGTGGTACGCCATCGCAATGATGTCGGTGATGTAGTATTCACCCTGCGCGTTGTTGTTGTCGAGTCTGGACAGCCAGCGCTTCATATCCGCGCCGTTGGCAATCAGGATACCGGTGTTTATCTCCTGAATCTGGCGCTGTTCGTCGCTGGCATCTTTGTGCTCAACAATACCCGTGACGTTGCCGTTTTCACGGGTGATGCGACCATAACCGCTTGGATCGTCCAGCACGACGGTCAACAAACCGATGCCGCCCTGCGGTTTGGCTTCACGCAGGCGAGTCAGGGTTTCAACGGAGATCAGCGGGACATCGCCGTAGAGCATCAAAATGTCTTCGTCATCCGCAAAGAAAGGCGCAGCCTGCTGCATCGCATGGCCTGTGCCCAGCTGTTCGGCCTGAAGCACCCAGTTGAGCTTGTCATCGCTCAGCGTCTTTTTAAGCAGATCGCCGCCGTGGCCGTAGACCAGGTGGACCTGACTGGCACCCAGTTCGTTCGCTGCATCAATGACATGCTGCACCATTGGCTTTCCTGCAAGCGTGTGGAGCACCTTAGGCAGATCGGAATACATGCGGGTCCCTTTGCCAGCGGCAAGGATCACCACGCTCATCGCACTGTTTGACATACGCATCCTGACGGTAGTTTGAGTGTGAAGTAAAAACGTTTGATGCTTAAAATTCTACATCTTTTTCATCATGAATTAAGGCCGAAAAAAAAAGCCAGCCTGGTATCCAGACTGGCTTTTGTGCTTTTCAAGCCGGTGTTACATCGCTTTTTTGGTCAACTCGATAACGCGCAGTTTCGCGATCGCTTTGGCCAGCTCCGCAGACGCCTGAGCGTAATCCACGTCACCATGAGAGCTGCTAATGTGCTCTTCAGCCTTACGCTTCGATTCCAGGGCTCGCGCTTCGTCGAGATCCTGTCCACGGATAGCGGTATCGGCCAGAACGGTCACACTGCCAGGCTGCACTTCAAGAATGCCGCCGGACAGATAGATAAACTCTTCGTGACCGAACTGTTTAACGATGCGGATCATACCAGGCTTAATGGCGGTGAGCAGCGGTGCGTGACCCGGGAAAATACCCAGTTCACCTTCACTACCCGTTACCTGGATTTTCTCGACCAGACCAGAGAACATTTGTTGCTCTGCGCTGACGACGTCCAGGTGGTAAGTCATTGCCATATCACCCTCCGATTAAGGCGTTAAAGTTTTTTGGCTTTTTCCACGGCTTCTTCGATGGAACCAACCATGTAGAACGCCTGCTCTGGCAGGTGGTCGTATTCGCCTTCCATAATGCCTTTAAAGCCACGGATGGTGTCTTTCAGGGAAACGTATTTACCCGGAGAACCGGTGAATACTTCCGCAACGAAGAACGGCTGGGACAGGAAGCGCTGGATCTTACGCGCACGTGCTACCACCAGTTTGTCTTCTTCAGACAGTTCATCCATACCCAGGATGGCGATGATGTCTTTCAGTTCCTGGTAACGCTGCAGCAGGGACTGTACGCCACGCGCGGTGTCGTAGTGTTCCTGACCCACAACCAGTGGATCCAGCTGACGGCTGGTGGAGTCCAGCGGGTCAACGGCCGGGTAGATACCCAGAGACGCGATCTGACGGCTCAGTACCACGGTTGCATCTAAGTGCGCAAAGGTGGTTGCTGGAGATGGGTCAGTCAAGTCATCCGCAGGTACGTATACCGCCTGAACGGAGGTGATAGAACCGGTTTTGGTAGAGGTGATACGTTCCTGAAGAACACCCATCTCTTCCGCCAGCGTAGGCTGATAACCTACCGCTGAAGGCATACGACCCAGCAGTGCAGATACTTCCGTACCGGCCAGGGTGTAACGATAGATGTTATCAACGAACAGCAGAACGTCACGGCCTTCATCACGGAACTTCTCAGCCATCGTCAGACCGGTCAGCGCAACGCGCAGACGGTTTCCTGGTGGCTCGTTCATCTGGCCGTAAACCAGGGATACTTTGTCCAGAACGTTGGAGTCGGTCATTTCGTGGTAGAAGTCGTTACCCTCACGAGTACGTTCACCTACGCCCGCAAACACGGAGTAACCGGAGTGCTCGATCGCGATGTTACGGATCAGCTCCATCATGTTTACGGTTTTACCAACACCCGCACCACCGAACAGACCGACTTTACCGCCCTTCGCGAACGGACACATCAGGTCGATAACTTTGATACCGGTTTCCAGCAGTTCCTGAGAGCTGGACAGCTCTTCGTAGGAAGGTGCTGCGCGGTGGATAGCCCAACGCTCTTCTTCACCGATGTCGCCTTTCATGTCGATTGGCTGACCCAATACGTTCATGATACGACCCAGTGTTGCTTTACCTACCGGGACTTCGATCGGGTGCTCAAGGTCTTTGACTTCCAGACCACGACGCAGACCGTCGGAAGAACCCATCGCGATGGTACGCACGATACCGCCGCCGAGCTGCTGCTGAACTTCCAGCACCAGGCTCTCGTTACCATTCTGTACCTCAAGCGCGTCGTACACGCGTGGTACGGCGTCCTGAGGGAACTCGACGTCCACCACGGCGCCGATTACCTGGACAATCTTTCCAGTAGCCATCTTGAATCCTCTACGTAATTCGTAAACCTGGTTAAACCGCGGCGGCCCCCGAGACGATCTCGGTGAGTTCCTGAGTAATGCTGGCCTGACGAGCTTTGTTGTAAACCAACTGCAGCTCTTTAATCAGGCTGCCGCCATTATCGGTCGCGGCTTTCATCGCCACCATTCGTGCGGCCTGCTCGCTGGCCAGGTTTTCTACAACGCCCTGATAAACCTGAGATTCAACGTAACGACGCAGCAGGGTATCCAGCAGCGGTTTCGGATCGGGTTCATACAGGTAATCCCAGGCTTTTTGCTTCAGCTCGTCATCTTCTGATGCCGGTAACGGCAGCATCTGAGTGAGCGTTGGAACCTGAGACATGGTGTTAATGAATTTGTTGCTGACAACGTACAGTCTGTCCAGACGGCCTTCATCATAGGCCTGCAACATCACTTTAACCGGGCCGATCAGTTCGGACAGGGACGGGTTATCACCCATACCGGTCACCTGAGCGACAATGTTGCCACCAACGGAGTTAAAGAAAGAGACGCCTTTAGAGCCGATCATTGCGATATCGCACTGAACGCCTTTTTCAGACCATGCTTTCATATCCGCCAGCAGTTTTTTGAACAGGTTAATGTTCAAGCCGCCACACAGACCACGGTCGGTCGACACCACCAGGTAGCCCACGCGCTTAACGTCGCGTTCTTCCAGGTAAGGGTGCTTATATTCCAGATTACCGTTCGCAAGGTGACCAATCACTTTGCGCATAGTATCTGCGTAAGGACGGCTGGCCGCCATGCGCTCCTGCGATTTACGCATTTTGGAAGCGGCGACCATCTCCATCGCTTTAGTGATCTTTTGCGTGTTCTGGACGCTTGCGATCTTACTACGTATCTCTTTTGCGCCGGCCATGAGCTTCTCCTCAATGCCTTGCGGCCTGCCCTAAGACAGACCGCCAGACGTTACCAGGACTGGGTTGCTTTGAAGGAATCGAGGATGCCTTTCAGCTTGCCTTCGATTTCGTCGTTATAGCCACCGGACTGGTTAATCTCTTGCATCAGCGGAGCGTGATCACGGTCGACGTAAGCCAGCAGAGCGGCTTCGAAGCTACCGATTTTCGCCAGTTCCACATCTTCGAGGTAACCGCGTTCAGCCGCGAACAGTACCAGGCCCTGCTGAGCAACAGACATTGGTGCGTACTGTTTCTGCTTCAGCAGCTCGGTCACTTTCTGACCGTGGCTCAGCTGTTTACGGGTTGCTTCGTCCAGATCGGATGCGAACTGAGAGAACGCAGCCAGTTCACGATACTGTGCCAGCGCGGTACGGATACCACCGGACAGTTTCTTGATGATCTTGGTCTGAGCAGCACCACCAACACGGGATACGGAGATACCCGGGTTAACCGCCGGACGAATACCGGAGTTAAACAGGTTGGTTTCCAGGAAGATCTGACCATCGGTAATGGAGATTACGTTGGTCGGAACGAACGCAGAAACGTCACCCGCCTGGGTTTCAATGATCGGCAGAGCGGTCAGAGAGCCCGTTTTACCCTTCACTTCACCTTTGGTGAAGTTCTCGACGTATTCCGCGTTAACGCGGGAAGCACGCTCCAGCAGACGAGAGTGGAGGTAGAATACGTCGCCAGGGAACGCTTCACGTCCAGGTGGACGACGGAGCAGCAGGGAAACCTGACGATAAGCAACAGCCTGTTTAGACAGGTCATCGTATACGATCAGCGCATCTTCACCGCGGTCACGGAAGTATTCGCCCATTGCGCAACCGGCGTATGGTGCCAGGTATTGCAGTGCAGCAGATTCAGACGCGGTTGCTACCACAACGATGGTGTTAGACAGTGCGCCGTGCTCTTCCAGTTTACGAACCACGTTAGAAATGGTGGACGCTTTCTGGCCAATAGCCACGTACACACATTTGATGCCGGAGTCACGCTGGTTGATGATGGCGTCGATAGCCATCGCGGTTTTACCGGTCTGACGGTCACCGATGATCAGTTCACGCTGACCACGACCGATTGGGATCATGGCATCAACGGACTTATAACCTGTCTGAACAGGCTGATCTACGGACTGACGGTCGATAACGCCTGGTGCGATAACTTCGATTGGGGAGAAGCCATCGTGCTCAACCGGACCTTTACCGTCGATTGGCGCACCCAGGGTGTTAACAACGCGACCCAGCAGGCCACGGCCAACCGGCACTTCCAGAATACGGCCAGTACACTTAACCTTCATGCCTTCGGCGAGGTCAGCGTATGGACCCATCACAACTGCACCTACGGAGTCGCGCTCCAGGTTCAGTGCGATAGCGTAACGGTTACCCGGCAGGGAGATCATCTCGCCCTGCATACATTCGGCAAGGCCGTGGATGCGGATAACACCGTCACTTACAGAAACAATAGTACCTTCGTTATGAGCTTCGCTCACAACATTGAACTGAGCAATGCGCTGCTTGATCAGTTCGCTGATTTCGGTGGAATTCAGTTGCATGCTCCAGTCCCCTTAAGACTGCAAGACGTCTGCAAGGCGTTCAAGACGGCCGCGTACGCTGCCATCAATGACCATATCACCCGAACGGATGATTACGCCTGCCATTACAGACTTATCGATTTTGCAATTCAGCTTAACTTTGCGTGACAGACGTTTTTCCATCGCGGCGGTGATTTTCGCAAGCTGTTCATTACTCAGTTCAGTCGCAGAAGTCACTTCGACTTCAGCGGTTGCTTCACTAAGGGCACGTAAGTGCTCAAACTGCTCGAGAACATCCGGGAGCACACGGAGACGACCATTTTCTGCCATCACCTTAATCAGGTTCTGGCCGTTGGCATCCAGTTGCTCTCCGCACACGGCGATAAACGACGCGGCGAGAGTTTCAGGTGCTAACGCACCGGAAAGCAACTCAGCCATTTGTTCGTTTTTCGTCACCTCAGCGGCAAACGCCAGCATATCCTGCCAGCGATCGACATTTTGGTGTTCGACAGCAAAGTCAAAAGCTGCTTTGGCGTAGGGGCGAGCTACCGTAACAAATTCAGACATCAGCCCCTCCCTCCTTACAGTTCAGCGACAAGTTTGTCCACGATGTCGCTGTTAGCAGCTTCATCCACGGAACGTTCGATGATCTTCTCGGCGCCAGCAACAGCCAGAATCGCAACCTGCTTACGCAGTTCTTCACGAGCACGTTTACGCTCAGCATCAATTTCTGCCTGAGCCTGTGTCACGATCTTAGTACGTTCCTGTTCTGCTTCAGCTTTGGCTTCGTCCAGGATCTGAGAACGGCGTTTGTTAGCCTGTTCAATGATTACCTGAGCTTCAGCTTTCGCTTTTTTCAGCTGGTCTGTCGCGTTGGCCTGTGCAAGGTCCAAATCTTTCTTAGCGCGTTCTGCAGAAGCCAGACCGTCAGCAATTTCTTTCTGACGTTTTTCGATGGCAGCCATTAAAGGCGGCCATACATACTTCATGCAGAACCAGACAAAGAGAATAAACGCGATGGCCTGGCCGAGGATTGTTGCGTTCATGTTCACAGCACAATACCTCTTTAATTAACTCTGTGGCTTAGGTTTCTAACAACTTACTACGCGACGGCGAACATCACGTACAGACCCAGACCTACAGCGATCATCGGGATAGCATCCACCAGACCCATAACGATAAAGAACTGAGTACGCAGCAGAGGGATCAGATCCGGCTGACGCGCTGCGCCTTCCAGGAATTTACCTCCGAGGATGCCGATACCGATCGCAGCACCGATTGCCGCCAGACCCATCATCACAGCGGCAGCCATGTACAGCAGATCCATATTCAGGTTTTCCATGACAGTCTCCAGTTTGTTTCAATTAAAACGTAGTAGTGTTGGTAAAAAATCAGTGCTCTTCAGACGCCATCGACAGATAGACGATCGTCAGAACCATGAAGATAAAGGCTTGCAGCGTAATGATCAGGATGTGGAAAATGGCCCATGGCACATTCAGAATCCACTGTGACCACCACGGCAGAAGACCCGCGATCAGAATGAAAATCAGCTCACCCGCATACATGTTGCCAAACAGTCGCAGACCCAGTGAAACAGGTTTGGACAGCAGGCTAACGCCTTCCAGGATCAGGTTGACCGGAATAAACGCCCAGTGGTTGAACGGCTGCAAGGTAAGCTCTTTCACAAAGCCGCTTACGCCTTTCATTTTGATGCTGTAGAAAAGAATCAGGATAAACACGCCCAGCGCCATCGACAGGGTGATGTTCACGTCCGCAGACGGTACAACACGCAGCGCAGGCAGGCCGAAGATATGCTCGCCGATAAACGGCAGCAGATCGATTGGCAGCAGGTCCATCAGGTTCATCAGGAAGACCCAAACGAACACGGTCAGGGCCAGCGGAGCAATCAGCTTGCTCTTACCATGGTACATGTCTTTGACGCTGCCATGGACGAAGCCGATGATCATTTCGATGAAGGTCTGGAATTTCCCTGGTACACCGCTGGTCGCTCGTTTAGCAACACCGCGGAACATGGCCAGGAACAGAAGACCCAAAACCACCGAGAAGAACATGGAGTCGATGTTGATCGTCCAGAAGGTGGCCGGGGGGTTATGTGGATCCACCAGCGAGAATGTACGCAGGTCCAGCTGAAGGTTATTCAGATGGTGACCTATGTAATCCTGCGGCGTCATATTTTCTGAAGCCATGATGCCTTTTACCCTTTGTTATTGATTACAGCTGGAGCCAGAACTTGTACCACCAGCACCAAAACCCACGTTGCTATCAGCGGCATGAAGACCACTTTCAAAACCGCCAGCGCCATCACCAGTAGAGCAAAGGTCAGCAACACCTTACACACTTCGCCGAGGGCGAAGGACCAGGCCACGCGGCCTTTGGCGGGTGTATGCGCCTGATGACGCCAGGCAAAAATCATAAACAACACGTTTGGCAGCACAACCGCCAAACCCCCGCACACGGCGGAGATGCCCCAGAAGGGGTCTTTGAGGCTAAACAGCAGTCCACTTGCTATCACAGCCAGAAACTGAATGAACAGAAGCTTACGAGCAACGTTTCTACTCAAGAGCGACACAGACATCACGTTTTTACTCCTGCTCCCTTCGAGGTATGCCGCGTGTCGTATAAAACGTCCTTTAAGGCTCAGAGTCAAGCATCAAAAAGCGGTCAAATTATACGGTGCGCACCCGTGATTTCAAACATTAAGTAGCGAAAAGGTGAATAAATGTTTAAATATTTTTCCCCACCGCTATTTTTTAACTTTCGCTGAAAGCGTCAACCTTCGACCAAAACTGCAAACAGCGCGAAAACGTTGGCGATAAAGCGTGCACGAGATCACAAAACACACATTTGCGATAAGGTTGTATTTATCAAAGGCGCAAATCGCATAAATTTATCTTTATGAAATTAAAAGCAAAACGTCGTAACTATTTTCAAAACAGCCCAGTACACAATAAAAACGTTTTATTGACATTCTTAATAAACAATTAACATTGCGTTCTGGTTACTGCCTCCCACTTTTAGCAGACTTATATTTTCACAGATGACTATCTTCTCGGTGAATAAAAGTGGCCAGGTTAACCTGAAGAAAAACCTTAGTGAAAAAGAGGTTAAAAGCTCACCGGTAAATCCCCGGTAGTTGTGCTGTTTTTTAACATGCGAAGAACAGCACAAATTCCACATTTTTTATTAATTTTTTAAAAATTGTTTGGCTTAATTATCACCAGATGACGCTCCCCATCGAGCTGAGGAATGTGTAATTTCTCGATGGATTCAACAGCAAAACCGTCCGGGAGCTGTTCAATCTCATCGCCTGGCAACTGCCCTTTCAGCGCATAAAAGCGGCCATTCTCTGCCGGCAAGTGCTTACACCAGCTCACCATATCATTGAGCGAAGCAAACGCGCGGCTGATAACACCGTCAAACGGCGGCTCTGCCGGGAACTCCTCTACCCTGCTCTGCACGGGCGTGATGTTTTCAAGCTTCAGCTCATGCTGTACCTGACGTAAAAAGCGCACGCGCTTGCCAAGGCTGTCCAGCAGCGTGAAGTGGCTCTCAGGGCGAACAATCGACAGCGGAACGCCCGGTAAACCAGGTCCCGTACCCACGTCGATAAAACGCTCACCTTTCAGCCACGGGGCAACCACGATGCTATCGAGTATATGGCGTACCAGCATCTCGTTGGGGTCACGTACTGAAGTCAGGTTGTACGCTTTGTTCCATTTGTTCAGCATATCGACATAGGCCACCAGCTGATTTTTCTGGTGATCGGTGAGCGAAATACCTGCCTGATCCAGCAGACGAGAGAGTTTGTTGAGCACGGTGAATACCTGTTGGAAAACTTAGGTGGCGGGTGGCGCTTCGCTTACCCGCCCTACGGGTTCATCAGGCCCGGTAAGCGCAGCGCCACCGGGCAATGTTCTGGGCATTACGCGCTGCGGCGCAGCATGCCCTGCTTTTTCAGCCAGACCAGCAGGATCGAAATCGCTGCAGGCGTGACGCCGGAGATACGGGATGCCTGGCCGATCGATACCGGTTTGTGATCGTTCAGCTTGGCGATCACTTCGTTGGAAAGGCCCGTCACCTGGCGGTAGTCCAGCATTTCCGGCAGCAGCGTGTTTTCGTTACGCTGCTGTTTTTCGATCTCATCCTGCTGACGCGCGATGTAACCTTCGTACTTCACCTGGATCTCAACCTGCTCTGCCGCTTCAGCGTCTTCCAGCCCCGGCGCGAAGGCGGTCAGTTTGACCAGGTTCTCGTAGGTGACTTCAGGACGGCGCAGCAGATCTTCCCCGCTGGCTTCACGCGACAGCGGCGCGGTTAAGTGAGCGTTCACTTCGGCGGCGGTTTCCGCCTGCGGATTCACCCAGGTGGTTTTCAGGCGCTGACGTTCCTGTTCAATGCGCTCCAGCTTTTCGTTGAAGCGCGCCCAGCGTTCGTCATCGACCAGACCCAGCTCGCGGCCCATTTCGGTCAGACGCAGGTCGGCGTTATCTTCACGCAGCATCAGGCGATATTCAGCGCGAGAGGTAAACATACGGTACGGCTCTTTGGTACCCAGCGTGCAGAGATCGTCAACCAGCACGCCCAGATACGCCTGAGAACGGCCTGGTGCCCAGCCCTCTTTCTCAGCAGAGAAGCGCGCGGCGTTCAGACCGGCAAGCAGGCCCTGTGCAGCCGCTTCTTCGTAGCCGGTAGTGCCGTTAATCTGCCCCGCGAAGAACAGACCGTGGATGAATTTGCTTTCCAGGGTAGGCTTCAGGTCGCGTGGATCGAAGAAATCGTACTCAATAGCGTAGCCGGGGCGAACAATTTTCGCATTCTCCATCCCCTGCATTGAGCGAACAATTTGCATCTGTACATCGAACGGCAGACTGGTGGAGATGCCGTTCGGATAAATTTCATTTGAGGTCAGCCCTTCCGGCTCCAGGAAGATCTGGTGCTGGTTACGATCGGCGAAGCGCATCACTTTGTCTTCGATCGACGGACAGTAGCGTGGGCCGATCCCTTCGATCACGCCGGCATACATGGGGCTGCGATCGAGGTTATTGCGGATCACGTCATGGGTTTTCTCGTTGGTATGCGTGATGTAGCACGGTACCTGCTGCGGATGCTGAGCCGCATTGCCCATGAACGAGAACACCGGCATCGGATTATCACCGTGCTGTTGCGCCAGCACGCTGAAATCAATGGTGCGCGCATCAATACGCGGCGGCGTACCGGTTTTCAGGCGGCTGACGCGCAGCGGCAGTTCACGCAGACGGCGAGACAGGGGAATAGACGGCGGATCGCCGGCACGGCCACCGCTGTAGTTATCCAGACCGATATGAATTTTACCGTCCAGGAATGTGCCCACGGTCAGCACCACGGCTTTCGCACGGAATTTGAGACCCATCTGGGTCACGGCACCTACGACGCGATCGTTCTCAACGATAAGATCTTCAACCGCCTGCTGGAAGATCATCAGGTTCGGCTGGTTCTCCAGGGCGGTACGCACAGCCTGACGGTAAAGTACGCGGTCTGCCTGAGCTCGGGTCGCACGCACGGCGGGACCTTTACTCGCGTTTAGTATCCTAAACTGGATGCCAGCATGATCGATCGCTTTCGCCATCAGGCCGCCAAGTGCATCCACTTCTTTTACCAGGTGTCCTTTCCCAATGCCGCCAATCGCCGGATTACAGGACATTTGTCCCAGCGTGTCGATATTGTGTGTCAAAAGCAGGGTCTGCTGACCCATACGCGCTGCGGCCATTGCGGCCTCAGTGCCTGCATGACCCCCGCCAATGATGATGACGTCAAAAGGATCCTGATAAAACATGGTGGTCTGCCTCGCGTAAAGCGGTATGAAAATGGATTGAAGCCCGGGCCGTGGATTCTACTCAACTTTAGTCTTTCGAGAAAGCATTGGGATCCTGGGCTATTAAAAAGAAGATCTTTTTATTTAGAGATCTGTTCTATTGTGATCTCTTATTAGGATCGCGAACCTGTGTGGATAAGTCCGATCTCATAAAGAAGATCATGCAGTTAGAAAGGATCGTTTGCTGTGAATGATCGGTGATCCTGGACAGTATAAGCTGGGATCAGATCGCGACTTTATACACAGGTCAAAAACGATACAACAGTTGTTCTTTGGATAACTACGGGTTAATACGAGCTTTTAACCAGAGTTATCCACATCTGTTCGCGCGATCTTTAATCGTTTTTGAGTAAATTTTTCCATTCCGCGAGCCAGATCTCGGCTGGATCCTCCGGAATGTCATGATCGAGGATGTTGATCTTGAGCGTTTCACCCAGCTGTTTTGCTCCACAAGAGGTTACAGCGGCTTCAACTTTCTCTATTGCCCCGCAAAAGGTGTCATATTCACGACTGCCGATCCCCACCGCGCCAAAACGGACGTTTGACAGGTCGGGCTGCTGTTCCAGCAGTTCGTCATATAAAGGTTGCAGGTTATCCGGCAGATCGCCCGCGCCGTGCGTGGAGGTGATCAGCAGCCAGACCCCGTCAGTCGGGAGATCTTCAAGCAACGGACCGTGCAGGGTTTCCGTGGAAAAGCCCGCATCTTCCAGCTTTTCAGCCAGGTGTTCCGCTACGTATTCCGCACCACCAAGGGTGCTGCCGCTGATAAGGGTAATGTCCGCCATTGATCGCTCGCCCAGATAAAGAGACGGCCATTGTACGCTGTGAACGAGCTGGGATCTACCTGTGGAAAATGTGGGAATGAATTTGCCCGATCACGGGCGGATGGTACGCATGATCGGGTTTTGCAGGGAGATCAGCGTCTCGGTGGACTGAATTTCATCGATTGTTTGGATCTTGTTGATAAGTACCTGCTGGAGGGCGTCGATGGATCGGCACATGACTTTAATAAAGATGCTGTAATGCCCGGTGGTGTAATACGCCTCGGTGACTTCATCCAGCGCGTTCAGCTTCGCCAGGGCGGAAGGGTAATCTTTGGCGCTTTTAAGAATGATGCCGATGAAGCAGCAGACGTCGTAACCCAGATGCTTAGGACTGACGTCAATGCGTGCGCCGGTAATGATCCCCGCCTGCTTCATTTTCTCTACGCGGACGTGAATGGTTCCCGGGCTGACGCCAAACTGTTTTGCCAGCTCGGCGTAGGCGGTACGGGCATTGGCCATTAACGCCTCCAGAATGCCGCGGTCGAGATTGTCGATCTGATAATTTTCCATAGCTTTTTCTTATGAGGATTAATGAATCACCCTATTCTAGCGTTTAATTTTATCGAATCAAAAGTGAAGGTGGCTTTTTGTTGATGAGTTATTGAATCTGATGCCATTTCTGTTGCTTAATCAATATCAACAGGACGCAGGAGTATAAATAATGAAAACCGCTTACATCGCAAAACAACGCCAGATCAGTTTCGTAAAATCCCATTTTTCCCGCCAGCTGGAAGAGAAGCTTGGCCTTATTGAAGTTCAGGCGCCGATTCTTAGCCGCGTGGGTGACGGGACGCAGGATAACCTCTCTGGATGCGAAAAAGCGGTACAGGTAAAAGTGAAAACGCTGCCAGACGCTCAGTTCGAAGTGGTTCATTCCCTGGCGAAGTGGAAGCGTCAAACCCTGGGACAACACGACTTCAGCGCGGGCGAAGGGCTCTACACGCATATGAAAGCCCTTCGTCCCGACGAAGACCGCCTTTCTCCGATTCATTCCGTTTACGTTGACCAGTGGGACTGGGAGCGCGTAATGGGGGATGGTGAACGCCATGTCGGTACGCTGAAATCCACCGTTGAGGCGATCTACGCCGGGATCAAAGCAACCGAAGCGGCCGTGAGCAAAGAGTTTGGTCTGGCACCGTTCCTGCCGGATACGATCCACTTTGTCCACAGCCAGGAGCTGCTGAGCCGCTTCCCGGATCTCGATGCTAAAGGTCGCGAGCGTGCGATCGCTAAAGAATTAGGTGCAGTATTCCTGATCGGTATCGGCGGCAAACTGTCTGATGGCAAACGCCACGACGTTCGCGCACCGGATTATGATGACTGGAGTACGGCGGGTGAGGGCGAATTTGCCGGGCTGAACGGCGATATTCTGGTGTGGAACCCGGTACTGGAAGACGCATTCGAGATTTCATCTATGGGGATCCGCGTGGATGCCGACGCGCTGAAGCGCCAGCTGGCGGTCACCGGTGATGAAGATCGTCTCAAACTCGAGTGGCACCAGGCGCTGCTGCGCGGTGAAATGCCTCAGACGATCGGCGGCGGTATCGGCCAGTCCCGTCTGACCATGCTGCTGCTGCAGTTACCCCATATCGGTCAGGTTCAGTGTGGCGTCTGGCCGCAGCAGGTACGTGAAATCGTCGGTTCTCTTCTGTAATTAACGCTGCCAGCGTCTGAGCAGGCGGCTACGCAACCCGGTATCAAAGCGCCAGATATGATCGAAGATGCGCATGATGCCGGGTTTTCCATGAGCGGACATCGCCACCGCATGAAAACGGTGCTGGTGCACCCGCTGTAATTCCTTCACCTTATTCACCACGTCATCCGGCAGCCGCTGGGCAATAAAATCGGAAATCACCACCGCGTCAGCGTCGTACCAGTCGCCGCCCTGCATACGCTCCACAATACTGCGGAAGCAGCTGGCCAGATCCGTGCCGCCGCGAAAGCGCTGGCTCAGAAAGCGGATTGCCTGCTCGATCCCCTGCTGGTTCGTCAGCTCATAGCCCACCACCTCGCTGGAGAAGAGCATGATGAAGCAGCGACGGCGATCGGCCAGCGCCACGCGCATCAGTGCCAGACAGAACGCCTTCGCGCACTGCTCGTTAAACCCGCCCATCGAACCGGACGTATCCACGCAAACAATGAATGGCCCGCGCGGCTGTTCATCAAAATCCTGATGGACGACCGGCCGTTGGCTGACTTTCTCGCGCCAGGCTTCACCGTGCAGTCGGTAGGTGAGAAGCTGTTTTTCAACCAGCCGACGATAAAACTCATACTCCAGCTCGGTCATCCCCAGCGTGCTTAGCTCGGTCGGCAGCAGGCGTAAGATGTCGTCGCTCTGCTGGAGCCCGTCGACCTGCTCAGGCACGGTAGCCGGTTCGCGCACCAGGGTGCGGAAGGTTTCCATCGGGGCATCTTTCTTTGGGACCGATTTTGCCTCCCTTGAGCGCCCCAGCTGTTCTGCAAGCTTCATCAGCTCGGGCTGCTGCGTTAGAAAGTCGCCGTACTTCACGATCAGCTGGTAGTCACCGCGCTTCAGCTGCCCGGCGCTCATGTCCCACAGACGTCCGGCGGCGTTTTCATTTTCTACCAGCACCTCTTCAAGCTGGCCGCTCAGCGTCATACGTTCCTGAACTTCGCTGAGCAGCTGTTCACGCTCTTCATCCAGCAGCTGCTGGTTCAGCGTTGTGGCCTGAACCACCAGGCTGAGGCGCCAGCGCTGTAAGAAGAGGGTATGCAGTGCGGGTGTAAAGGTGGCGTTATCCGTGACCAGCGCCCGGGCCTGGCTGGCAAACGGAGAGTGGACGTTATCGAGCAACGTCAGGGTTTGCGGGAGCTGGACGATAAACTGCGACGTGGAGAGCCGCTGGCACTGCTGATAGCAGGCCACCTCTTCCGTTAACTCAGGCGGAACTTCGGTCTCCCTGAACCGCTGACGCAAATTTTCCCGCCAGCGAGGCAGATCGTCCGTCATCGCCTTTTTTAGCTTCGGAAATTTTTCAAAAAACGCCGCCAGCTGCGGCGACGCCAGAAGGGTAATGACCACTTCTTCGATCAACCCCTCCTCGCTGACGGCCAGCATGACGTTAAGCGTATCGAGCGTTAGCATTGACGCGCCTGTTTGATCTGCGCGCTGACGTCCTGCAGGCTGGCTTCGATGCGACCTAACCAGTCGCTATGAATAAAGAGGCATTTTTGCTGCTCGCTAAAGCGGGTGTGCTGCTGATGCCATTCGGTATCCAGCGCTTCCAGCTGCTGCTTGATCTCTTCCGGCACGCTATCCGAAGCGGTTCCCGGCAGCGCAAGACGCGATCCCTGGAGGCTGACGTCACGGATCACCAGGTGCTGGCTACTGTCCACTTCCATATTCAGCGGCTGCGCGAAACCAATGCCGTTGAGTTTTCCTCGGATCTCTCCGCCCTTATCCAGCCACTGCGCCAGCGCCTCGCGCTCAATCGTAATGTGCACCACCTGCATATCATGCAGTTTAAGCGGTTGCTGGAGCAGCAGCGTTAGCGTTGTGCCGGTCAGATCCGCGGGAAGCTCGTAGTGCGGTTTGCGGGCGAACATACCCCCAAGGCGATTCACTTTCAGCGCGGTTTTATCACTTTGCTGCTGCTGGAGCTGGATGCGCCGCTGGGCAATCGCTCCCAGCTGGTTGAGCATTGCCTGCTGTCCCCAGGCGTGTCCGGTCATCAAAACGTCAAGCTGCTGCTGCATCAGATTCATGCCTTCTGCATCGTGCCAGAGGCAGTCTTTCAGCAGGATCAGATCGATTGGCGCGACGGCATCACGCCCGCTGAACAGGGCGCTCGCCTGCAGCAGGCGGATCGCTTTTTTCCACCGGCGATCGGAGACATAGGGCGCTGAAGGGATGAGATCAAGCTGCTGGCGCAGCAGATAGATCAGCTCGAAGACGGCGTCAGGCAGTTTGATTTTGCCGATATCCTGCTGCCACTGGTGATACTCCTCATCCGTCACCTGCAGCGAAGCGGATACCGGGTTTTCACTTTCATCCTGCTGGCTGACCAGCATGGAGCGGAAGTTGGACTTATCCTGCACTTTGTCCAGCCACAGACGGATAAGCATACGGTCATACAGCGCTTCCAGACTGCTGTCGGCTTCAGGCAGTTCGTTAGAGGCGGCCACCAGCAGGCGCATCGGGATTTTCTCTTCACTGGCACCGTTACGGAATCGACGTTCGTTTATCGCCGTGAGGAGGGTGTTAAGAATAGCCGGCCCCGCTTTCCAGATCTCATCGAGAAAAACAATCTCAGCCTCCGGAAGATACCCTTCTGTCAGGCGCTGATAGCGCCCCTCATCTTTCAATGCCTGAATGGAGAGCGGACCAAAAACTTCTTCTGGGGTGGAAAACCGGGTCATGAGATATTCGAAGGCGCGGGCGTTCTGAAAAGCAAATTTTAGCCTGCGGGCAATCAGGCTTTTGGCAATGCCCGGCGGTCCCAGCAAAAACACGCTCTCACCGCTCAGCGCCGCCAGTAAGCAGAGGCGGATGGCGTGGCTACGCTCGAAAAGGCCTTTCTCCAGCGCGCTGCTGAGGCGGGAAATTCTTTCTGCTAATAAATGTGAGTGAGCCATAATAGTTTTGCATCCTTTCGCCGTCGTGGCGGCCAATTGAAGCGAGTATAGACGTTTCAGTCAGGGCTGGTAATAGACTGAAGTGCGGCGCAATTTTCTTTGAGCTACATTAATGCGGTTGCATTTAGGGGTACGATTTTGCAATGAATCGTGCATACTGTGCGCTTTTTGTGGGCCAAGGGACCGGGAACACATTTGTTATTTAAACGAAAAGACTAGTCTATGAGCACTGATAATAAGCAATCATTACCCGCAATAACGCTTGCGGCGATCGGGGTTGTCTACGGTGATATCGGCACCAGCCCGCTTTATACGCTTCGTGAATGTCTGTCCGGCCAGTTTGGTTTTGGTGTTGAACGCGATGCCGTGTTTGGCTTCCTGTCCCTCATTTTCTGGCTGCTGATCCTGGTGGTTTCCGTTAAATATCTCTCCTTCGTTATGCGTGCTGATAACGCAGGTGAAGGTGGGATCCTGACCCTGATGTCTCTTGCCGGACGTAATACCTCGGCCAGGATGACCTCTGTACTGGTCATTATCGGCCTGATTGGCGGCAGTTTCTTCTACGGGGAAGTGGTGATAACGCCGGCTATCTCGGTGCTGTCGGCGATTGAGGGGCTGGAGATTATCGCTCCGCAGCTTGATTCATGGGTGGTTCCGCTGGCCATTATTGTCCTGACGCTGCTGTTCATGATCCAGAAGCACGGTACAGGGCTGGTGGGCAAACTGTTCGCGCCGATTATGCTGGCCTGGTTCCTGATCCTGGCGGCGCTTGGTTTACGCAGCATTATCGCGAATCCGGAAGTGCTGCATGCGCTGAACCCTTACTGGGCGGTGCATTTCTTCCTCGAATACAAAGTGGTTTCCTTCGTGGCGCTGGGGGCGGTTGTGCTCTCCATCACCGGTGTGGAAGCGCTGTATGCTGACATGGGCCACTTCGGGAAACTGCCTATCCGCGTGGCATGGTTTATTGTGGTACTGCCGTCGCTGGTGCTGAACTACTTCGGTCAGGGCGCGCTGTTGCTTAAAAACCCGGAAGCGATCAAGAACCCGTTCTTCCTGCTGGCGCCTGACTGGGCGTTGGTGCCGATGCTTATCCTGGCGACGCTGGCGACCGTCATTGCCTCCCAGGCGGTGATTTCCGGAGTGTTTTCTCTGACGCGCCAGGCCGTGCGTCTGGGATATCTCTCGCCAATGCGCATCATCCATACCTCAGAGATGGAGTCGGGCCAAATCTACATCCCGTTCGTTAACTGGCTCCTCTATTTCGCTGTTGTTATTGTTATCGTCAGCTTCGAGCACTCCAGTAACCTGGCTGCAGCGTACGGTATTGCGGTAACCGGTACGATGGTGCTGACATCGCTGCTCTCCACCACGGTAGCGTACCGAAACTGGCACTGGAATAAATTCCTCGTGGCGATGATTCTGGTGGGCTTCCTGTGCATTGACGTGCCGCTGTTCTCCGCGAACCTCGACAAGATTGTCTCCGGCGGCTGGCTGCCGCTGACGCTGGGTCTGGTGATGTTCATCGTCATGACCACCTGGAAAAGCGAGCGTTTCCGCCTGCTGCGCCGCATGCACGAGCACGGCAATTCTCTTGAGGCGATGATCGCTTCTCTGGAGAAATCCCCGCCGGTCCGCGTGCCGGGCACGGCGGTGTATATGTCTCGTGCTCTGAACGTCATCCCGTTCGCGCTGATGCATAATCTCAAGCACAACAAAGTGTTGCACGAGCGCGTGATCCTGCTGACGCTGCGCACCGAAGATGCGCCTTACGTTCACAACGTGCGTCGCGTGCAGATTGAGCAACTGTCTCCGACCTTCTGGCGCGTGGTGGCAAGCTACGGCTGGCGCGAAACGCCAAACGTGGAAGAGGTGTTCCACCGCTGCGGCCTGGAAGGGCTGAGCTGCCGGATGATGGAGACGTCGTTCTTTATGTCGCACGAGTCGCTGATCATCGGCAAGCGACCGTGGTATCTGCGTCTGCGCGGAAAGCTGTACCTCATCCTGCAGCGTAACGCCCTGCGCGCGCCTGACCAGTTTGAGATCCCGCCTAACCGCGTGATTGAGCTGGGAACGCAGGTCGAGATCTAATCCCTTCTGAAAATGCCGGGTGGCGCTTCGCTTACCCGGCCTACCAAACCCCTCGCCAACCCACAATAATTGTCTCTGCATTTCACTTAGCGAAACGTTTCGACGTCGATCACAAATCTGTTACGTCATGATGGTTTTCTGAACATTCTTGAGATTAAACTGACGTCAGCGAAACGTTTCGCTAGTGGAGCAAGAAAATGAAGAAAGGCACGGTACTCAACTCAGAAATCTCATCGGTTATTTCCCGTCTTGGGCATACCGATACGCTGGTGGTTTGCGATGCAGGCTTACCGGTTCCGCGCAGCACAACCCGTATCGATATGGCGTTAACGCAGGGTGTACCCTCGTTTATGCAGGTACTGGAAGTCGTGACGGCGGAGATGCAGGTTGAGGCAGCCATTCTCGCGGCGGAAATCAAACAACATAATCCGCAACTCCACGAAACGTTGCTCAGCCATATTGAGCAACTGCAACAACACCAGGGAAACACCATAGAAATTCGTTACACGACGCACGAACAGTTCAAACAACAAACCGCAGACAGTCAGGCGGTGATTCGCAGCGGGGAGTGTTCCCCGTATGCGAATATCATTCTCTGTGCTGGCGTCACCTTCTGAGGCCATCATGGACGCATTACTGCAACTCAAAGGGATCGATAAGTCGTTCCCGGGCGTAAAAGCCCTCTCCGGCGCGGCGCTGAACGTCTACCCCGGGCGCGTGATGGCGCTGGTGGGCGAAAACGGTGCCGGCAAATCCACCATGATGAAAGTGCTGACCGGTATCTATCAACGCGATGCCGGTTCACTCGTCTGGCTGGGGAAAGAGACCACCTTCAATGGCCCAAAATCCTCTCAGGAAGCGGGCATCGGTATTATTCACCAGGAGCTGAACCTGATCCCGCAGCTCACCATTGCTGAAAACATCTTCCTCGGCCGCGAGTTTGTTAACCGGTTCGGCAAAATCGACTGGAAAACCATGTACGCCGAAGCGGACAAGCTGCTGGCGAAGCTGAACCTGCGCTTTAAGAGCGACCGCCTGGTCGGCGATCTCTCTATTGGCGATCAGCAGATGGTGGAAATTGCCAAGGTGCTGAGCTTTGAGTCGAAGGTCATCATTATGGATGAACCCACCGACGCTCTGACCGACACCGAAACCGAATCCCTGTTCCGCGTGATCCGCGAGCTGAAGTCGCAGGGGCGCGGGATTGTCTATATCTCTCACCGCATGAAAGAGATCTTCGAAATCTGCGATGACGTCACCGTCTTCCGCGACGGGCAGTTTATTGCCGAGCGCGAAGTCGCCACGCTGACCGAAGATACGCTCATCGAAATGATGGTGGGACGCAAGCTCGAAGATCAGTATCCGCATCTGGATAAAGCGCCGGGTGAGATCCGCCTGAAGGTGGACAACCTCTGCGGCCCTGGCGTGAACGACGTGACCTTTACCCTGCGCCAGGGCGAGATCCTGGGCGTGGCTGGCCTGATGGGTGCCGGGCGTACCGAGCTGGTGAAAGTGTTGTACGGCGCACTGCCGCGCACCAGCGGTTATGTCACCCTAGACGGTCATGAAGTGGTCACCCGCTCTCCGCAGGATGGCCTGGCGAACGGCATCGTCTATATCTCTGAAGACCGCAAACGCGACGGCCTGGTGCTGGGGATGTCGGTTAAAGAGAACATGTCCCTGACCGCGCTGCGCTATTTCAGCCATAGCGGCGGTAGCCTGAAGCATAAAGATGAGCAGCAGGCGGTGAGCGATTTTATCCGCCTCTTTAACGTCAAAACCCCGTCGATGGAGCAGGCGATTGGCCTGTTGTCCGGCGGTAATCAGCAAAAAGTGGCGATTGCGCGCGGGCTGATGACGCGCCCGAAAGTGTTGATCCTCGACGAGCCAACCCGCGGCGTGGACGTGGGCGCGAAGAAAGAGATCTATCAGCTGATTAACCAGTTCAAGGCCGACGGTCTGAGCATCATTCTGGTCTCTTCCGAGATGCCAGAAGTATTAGGCATGAGCGATCGCATTATCGTCATGCATGAAGGGCATCTCGGCGGTGAATTCACTCGCGAGCAGGCCACCCAGGAAGTTCTGATGGCTGCCGCTGTGGGCAAGCTTAATCGCGTGAATCAGGAGTAAGAAGATGACTACCCAGGCTGTTTCTGGTCGCCGCTATTTCACAAAGGCATGGCTGATGGAACAAAAATCGCTGATTGCCCTGCTGGTGCTGATCGCGATTGTATCGACCATGAGCCCGAACTTTTTCACCGTTAATAACCTGTTCAACATTCTGCAGCAAACATCGGTGAACGCCATTATGGCGGTCGGCATGACGCTGGTGATTTTGACCTCAGGTATCGATCTGTCCGTCGGTTCCCTGCTGGCGCTCACCGGCGCGATCGCCGCTTCGATTGTCGGCATTGAAGTCAACGCGCTGGTGGCCGTGGCCGCGGCCCTGGCGGCAGGCGCGGCGATTGGTGCCGTAACCGGCGTGATTGTAGCAAAAGGCCGCGTTCAGGCGTTTATCGCTACGCTGGTGATGATGCTGCTGCTGCGCGGTGTGACCATGGTGTACACCAACGGCAGCCCGGTCAATACCGGCTTTACCGATAACGCCGATCTGTTTGGCTGGTTCGGTATTGGTCGCCCGCTGGGTGTTCCGACCCCGGTCTGGATCATGGCTATCGTCTTCCTGGCGGCGTGGTACATGCTGCACCACACCCGTCTGGGTCGTTATATCTACGCGCTGGGCGGTAACGAAGCGGCAACGCGCCTGTCCGGTATCAGCGTTAATAAAGTCAAAATTATCGTTTACTCCCTGTGCGGTCTGCTGGCATCGCTGGCAGGTATCATCGAAGTGGCGCGCCTCTCCTCCGCGCAGCCAACGGCAGGGACGGGTTATGAGCTGGATGCTATCGCGGCAGTGGTTCTGGGCGGTACGAGTCTTGCGGGCGGTAAAGGTCGCATTGTTGGGACATTGATCGGCGCACTGATTCTCGGTTTCCTGAATAATGGTTTGAATTTGTTAGGTGTTTCCTCCTATTACCAGATGATCGTTAAGGCAGTGGTGATTTTGCTGGCGGTACTGGTAGACAACAAAAAACAGTAACTGACGACACTACAGGACATCTTAGATATGAACATGAAAAAACTGGCTACCCTGGTTTCTGCTGTCGCGCTGAGCGCAACCGTAAGTGCTAACGCCATGGCGAAAGACACCATCGCGCTGGTTGTCTCTACCCTGAACAACCCGTTCTTCGTCTCCCTGAAGGACGGTGCGCAGAAAGAAGCGGACAAACTTGGCTACAACCTGGTGGTGCTGGATTCACAGAACAACCCGGCGAAAGAGCTGGCTAACGTTCAGGACTTAACCGTTCGCGGCACCAAAATTCTGCTGATCAACCCAACCGATTCTGATGCCGTCGGTAACGCCGTTAAAATGGCAAACCAGGCGAAAATTCCGGTGATCACTCTGGACCGCCAGGCAACGAAAGGCGAAGTTGTTAGCCACATTGCGTCTGATAACGTGCTGGGCGGTAAAATCGCCGGTGATTACATCGCGAAGAAAGCCGGCGAAGGCGCGAAAGTTATCGAACTGCAGGGGATTGCCGGTACGTCTGCAGCCCGCGAGCGTGGTGAAGGCTTCCAGCAGGCAGTGGCTGCACACAAATTCAACGTGCTGGCCAGCCAGCCGGCAGACTTCGACCGCACTAAAGGTCTGAACGTTATGCAGAACCTGCTGACCGCGCATCCTGACGTGCAGGCCGTGTTCGCACAGAACGACGAAATGGCGCTCGGCGCGCTGCGTGCCCTGCAGACCGCAGGTAAATCTGATGTGATGGTTGTCGGATTTGACGGCACGCCGGATGGTGAAAAAGCAGTAAACGATGGCAAACTGGCTGCGACCATCGCTCAGCTGCCTGAGCAGATTGGCGCCACTGGCGTTGAAACTGCCGACAAAGTGCTGAAGGGCGAAAAAGTTCAGGCCAAATACCCAGTTGACCTGAAGCTGGTCATCAAGCAGTAAAAGGCGAATCAGGCAGTCGCTGGCTGCCTGAGGGACACCAATAAAGAAAAGTGTGGCATACGCCGCCGGGTAACACCGGTGGCGCTCTCAGATGGACAACCCAACCATGAAAACCGCAGGCAACCTCGTCGTCCTTGGCAGTATCAATGCCGATCACATTCTTAACCTTGAATCGTTCCCTGCACCGGGCGAAACCGTCACGGGTAACCAGTATCAGGTGGCATTTGGCGGTAAAGGCGCCAACCAGGCCGTCGCTGCCGGACGTAGCGGGGCGAATATTGCGTTTATCGCCTGCACGGGTGATGACGATACCGGTGAGCGAGTACGCAAACAGCTGGCGAGCGACAACATTGATATCGCACCGGTCAGCGTGGTTGCAGGGGAATCAACCGGCGTGGCGCTGATTTTCGTCAATGCTGAAGGTGAGAATGTCATCGGTATTCATGCGGGTGCTAACGCTGCGCTGACGACGGAGCGCGTAGAAGCGCAACGTGCCATCATCGCCGGAGCGGAAGCCCTGCTCATGCAGCTGGAGTCACCGGTTGAAAGCGTGCTGGCCGCCGCGAAAATTGCGCATGAAAATCATACCACTGTCGTACTTAACCCGGCCCCAGCCCGTGTATTATCAGACGAGCTGCTGGCGCTGGTGGATATCATTACGCCGAACGAAACCGAAGCCGAAAAGCTGACGGGCATTCGCGTAGAAAATGATGACGATGCCGCGCGAGCCGCGCGTGCACTGCATGATAAGGGCATCGGCACCGTGATTATCACCCTTGGTAGCCGTGGAGTGTGGGCAAGCGTCAATGGCGAAGGCCGTCGCGTGCCGGGCTTTAAGGTCAAAGCGATTGATACCATCGCAGCGGGAGATACCTTTAACGGTGCACTTGTCACCGCGCTGCTGGAAGGCAAGAGAATGGATGACGCTATTCGCTTCGCACACGCTGCTGCCGCGATTGCGGTGACGCGTAAAGGCGCCCAGCCTTCCGTTCCGTGGCGTAAAGAGATCGATGAATTCTTAAGTCAGCAGGGGTAACGCTTGGCCACAATGAAAGATGTCGCCCGCATGGCGGGCGTTTCTACCTCGACGGTCTCCCACGTTATAAACAACGATCGCTTCGTCAGCGAGGCGATTCGGGAGAAAGTTGAAGCTGCGGTAAAAGAACTCAACTATGCGCCGTCTGCGCTGGCGCGCAGCCTTAAGCTCAACCAGACGCGCACCATCGGTATGCTGATCACCGCCAGTACCAACCCCTTTTATTCAGAACTGGTTCGCGGCGTGGAGCGCAGCTGCTTCGAGCGTGGCTACAGCCTGGTGCTGTGCAATACCGAGGGCGACGAGCAGCGCATGAATCGTAACCTGGAAACGCTGATGCAAAAACGCGTCGACGGACTATTGCTGCTCTGCACCGAAACGCACCAGCCCTCGAAAGAGATCATCCAGCGCTATCCTTCGATTCCCACCGTGATGATGGACTGGGCGCCGTTCGACGGAACCAGCGATCTCATTCAGGATAACTCCCTGCTGGGCGGTGATATGGCGACTCAGCACCTGATTGATAAAGGACACACTCGCATTGCCTGTATTACGGGGCCGCTGGATAAAACTCCGGCGCGTTTGCGTCTGGAAGGGTATCTCTCCGCCATGGAACGAGCGGGGCTTGCCATTCCTGATGGCTATCGAATCACCGGTGATTTTGAATTTAACGGCGGTTTCGAGGCGATGCAGAAACTGCTGGCGCTAAAGCCGCGTCCGCAGGCGGTGTTTATTGGTAACGACGCGATGGCGTTTGGTGCCTACCAGGCGTTGTATCAGGCGGGGCTACGCGTGCCTGATGATATGGCGGTCATTGGCTATGACGATATCGAACTGGCCAGCTACATGACGCCGCCGTTGACCACGATCCATCAGCCAAAAGATGAACTGGGCGAGCTGGCCATCGATGTGTTGATTCACCGTATGGCGCAGCCCACGCTGCAACAGCAACGCCTGCAGCTTACTCCTGTTCTGATGGAACGCGGTTCGGTTTAGCTTTCTCTTTGTGACGCTCTTTAATCAGGTTTCGGCCATCTTTCGGTTTTAACAGCATAAAGACCAGCGCCGATACCACGGTAAGTGCGCCCATGGTGATAAAGGTATAGTGGAACTGCTCAACGGTATTTGCGCTGTCAAAACCTTCATAAAACCGCAGCACCGCTGCACTCACGGCAACCCCTAAACTGATCGACAGCTGTTGCGTTACCGCCAGCACGCTGTTGCCGCTGCTGGCGTTCTCGTCAGTCAGGTCGGCGAGGGTGATGGTGTTCATCGACGTGAACTGCGTCGACATCGCCATGCCCAACACAAACAGCGGCAGGATCAGCATCCAGACGGGTAACGCGGCGGATTGCAGCGAGAACTGCGCAATCATCAGACCGATAAAGACCGTCACGCCAACCAGCGTCTTACGATAGCCAAACCAGCGCAGCACCTGTGTCACGGTTGATTTTGCCAGAATTGAGCCCATTGCCGTGGGCGCCATCATGCAGCCAGCAATCAGGGCCGGGTAGCCGAAACCCACCTGCAGCATCAATGGCATGAGGAACGGTACGCAACCCGTCCCCAGACGAGACGCAATGTTTCCTGCAATCCCAACGGAAAACGTTCGGGTGTTAAAGAGCCCCAGGGAAATTAACGGCGTCGGGTGACGGCGCGCGTGACGTATATAAAGAAGGAATAACAGAATACCGCAGAGGATAACGGAGAGCGCTAACCACGTCGCGACGATCTTCTCGCCAAACAGCTCCATTCCGCTGGAGAATAACACCAGGCTCAGGCCAAACAGGAAAAAGCCTCCCATGTCGAAGCTGCGCCTTGGCGTGGTGAAGTTCGGCATATATTTGCGGGCATACAGCAGCCCCGCAACGCCAATTGGAATATTAATCAGGAAGATCCAGTGCCAGCTTGCCCAGGTGACAAATACGCCACCGAGTACCGGGCCAAGAATCGGGCCGACCAGGCCCGGCATGGTGACGAAGTTGAGCACGGGAAGCAGTTCGCTCCTGGGGTAGGCTCGCAGCAAGGCAAGACGCGCCACCGGCATCATCATCGCGCCGCCAATGCCCTGCAATACGCGGAAGATAACCAGCTCCGTTAAGGATGAGGAGAGCGCACAGGCCAGTGAACCGAGCGTAAAGAGCGTTACGGCCAGCATGAAAACTCTGCGGGTGCCAAAGCGGTCGGCCAGCCAGCCGCTGACCGGAATTAACATTGCGACCGTCAGGGTGTAGCTGATGATGGCGGACTGCATCGCCAGCGGGGAGCGGTTAAGGCTTTGCGCAATAGCGGGAAGCGCTGTGTTGAGGATGGTGGCATCCAGTGCCTGCATAAAAAACGCCATGGCTGCAATCCACGGCAATCCGGCCATGCTGCGCGCTTTTTTCGTTGTCATTTATTTACCTGCTGGTGGGTTGGCGCGGCCAGCAGTGCCTGGCACGCACTCAGGGCTCGCTGCCCGTCGCTTTCCTGGATGGCATCTACTATCGCCTGGTGCAAATCCAGTTTTACCACTTCGTTTTGTGTAATAGAGGTAAAGTAGGTGTGATACACCGAATGAAATAAAGAGGCAAAAGAGGTGAGAAACGGATTGGCGCTCATCATATAGATGTGTTCATGCCAGGCCATATCAACCTCAACCCAGCGTTCGCGGTTGAAGTGCTTTTTCAGGAACACCATCTCTTCCATCAGCGCGTTAAGCTGTGCTTTCTGCTCTGAAGTTCCTAGCGTGGCGGCAAGCAGACATGCCTGAGGTTCAAGGCTGCTGCGCATCACCAGAAAGTGATCGACGACCTGGTGAAAGTTATCTTCCGTCATCCACCAGGAGAGCAGCTCCTGATCGAGAAAATTCCAGTTACTCTGTGGCATCACGCGTGTGCCAATGCGAGGGCGTGGAAGCACCATGCCTTTTGCCGTCAGGGTTTTCACCGCTTCGCGAACGGCGGTACGGCTCACCCCAAACTGCTCACCCAGCTCCATCTCACCCGGCAGGATGCTGCCCGGGGCATATTTACCCGCTAAAATCCGCTGAGCCAGCTTTTCTGCCAGCACGTACGACAGGTTTTTTTGGGCGGCCAGCTGTTGTGCGCTTAATGGCATCGCTTTTATTCCTTAAAGATTCATGCTGATAATTATGCCACCTCGAATGTGATTGTGGTTGCAGATACATCAAATAGAACAATTTGTAGCTTGATTTCACCGCTACTGGTGAAAAAAAACACGGATAGAAACTTTTTTTAAATTTCCTCTTGTCACGCCGGAATAACTCCCTATAATGCGCCTCCACTGACACGGAACAACGGCACACACGCCGCCGGGTCAGCAGAGAAAAGCGAAATTAATCGCTTGACTCTGAAGCGGGAAAGCGTAATATGCACACCCCGCGCCGCAGCGAAAACGAAGCGGCACTGCTCTTTAACAATTTATCAGACAATCTGTGTGGGCACTCAAAGTGACATGGA